>Ga0116166_1000133_pt1 | contig 68406 bp, 53 predicted proteins | sample AD_JPNMR2_MetaG_FD_89884 | JGI IMG/M metagenome (GOLD analysis project Ga0116166, IMG submission 89884) | Active sludge microbial communities of municipal wastewater-treating anaerobic digesters from Japan - AD_JPNMR2_MetaG | ecosystem: Engineered > Bioreactor > Anaerobic > Digestate | place...
GAAGATAATAGGTTATACTATCCACTATGTCACAGTCCTTTTCAGTTACATAATTTATTGTAACCTTAACCTTTCCCGAAGTATAGTATTCATCTTCACTTTCATGATTATATATGTCGCAAATGGATGCATTAATTTTGCAAATTTCATATATACCCATTTTTCCTTCTTCCAATGTAAATGAGTCCCTTAGTGTCTTTCTAGATCTGATATTATCCTGTAATCCCAAAAGAATACTATTCAATACAATTTCTGAATCCATAGCAATTTATATCCTTAAAAAAACTTGTGTTACATATTATGCATCCAATTAACCTTTTGTTCATATCATAAAATTATGTTTTCATTGATTTGCTATGTTTCATCAATTACTGAATGTTAATTTTGCTCCATTATTCTTTAACCACTCCTGTGCTTTTTTATATTGAGGCATATAATATTCCACCATATTCCAGAAGTCCTTCGAATGATTTAAATGTCTTAAGTGACAGACCTCATGAAGAACAACATAATCAACTACCCATAATGGAGCCATAACAAGTTTCCAGTTAAAATTAAGATTACCGGCTTTTGAGCAGCTACCCCACCTTGTTTTCTGTTCCTTAAACCTCACAGCTTTATACCTTAACCCGGTAATCCTGCAAAAATGCTCCAGCCTTCCATAAATTACAGAATCAGCTGCCCTCTTATACCACTTCTTTAATATGCTCTCAACCAGTATCTTCCGTTCCTCACCGGTTGTTTTTTCATCCATAAGAATATTAAAGGCGTCTCCATCAAAATTTACAGATATAATGCCCTTTTTAATGTTTGACAAATTATTGTTATCAATTTTATTATGTTCTGTTATATTTAACATATAGCTTTGACCTAAGTATAGCAAAGTCTCGCCTGTTATCCATTTTCTTTCCGGCATGCACTTTTTTGCTTCAATCAACTTTTTATAATGATTGAAAATCCAGGTACTTTTATCCTTTAACACCCTGTCAACCTCGCCAATAGCAACCTTTTTAGGTTTAACTATATGAAGACCGTTATTGTCTATGACAAGTCTTATATTTTTAGCTTTAGAACTCTCTTTAATTATATATGGAATTTCATTATCCCCAATTTTTATAAAATATTCTTTTGTGTTTGGCATAATTCATCCCCTAATAAATCTTACCGGAAGCTTTTCTTATCTCAAGTCCTGACTTTTCCAATTTCGACTTAACCTTTTCATATTCAACAGGCCTTTTTATCTTAAGAGTTGTAGTCTTAGCTATATCGTCATATGTCATTATAAAATATCGAATAATTTTATACTGAGGAAGCTCCTTGTTGATCTCTTTTATTTCTTTATCAAACATTGAGGCTAATTCCTGCTCCGACAGCATTCTGCCATTGTCGTCCATTATATTATCTTTATCGATAACCAATTCGGCACATACCTGAACATCACCGTCAGGTGCGATATTCCCCCATACAAACGAATCTTTTACGCCTTTTATATTGTTGAGCAATACCTCATACTCTTCAGGAAATGCTTTTTTCCCATTACTCAGTACAATCATGGATTTTGCACGGCCGGTAATCCTTATAATCCCTTCATTATCGATAGTTCCCAAATCACCTGTTTTAAACCAACCGTCAGATGTAATAACTTCTTTAGTCTCTTCAGGGTTATCGAAATATCCTAACATTACATTTTCTCCACGAACCATAATTTCGCCCATACCGTTATCATCAACAGTATCTAATGTAACTTCCACACCGCTAATCGGGTAGCCTATTGAACCGGGAACGTTTATGAAGTCATTGTTGGTGGCAACAACAGGTGATGTTTCTGTCAAGCCATACCCCTGAAGCACCTTGAATCCTATATTTTCAAATCCTGTTATTACCTCTTTGTCAAGAGGTGCCGCACCTGATACTGCAAGTCTGAGACATGGCCCCAACTGATTGAATATACCTTTAAATAGCTTTCTTCTGATATCAATACCAAACTTTCTTAAAATACCTGAAATCTTTAATGCTTTATTAAATGATTTCTCTTTCCCTGCTTTTTTTACTCCCTCCATAGTCTTTCTGTATAGTGCTTCAAATATGGCCGGAACTGCGATAAGGACGGATACATTATATTCTTTTAGATTTTGTGCTATATGTTTTATGCCGTCACAATATGCTATGCAAGTGCCACTATACACCATAAAAAGAAATCCTACAGTATTTTCAAATGTATGGTGAAGCGGAAGAAGTGAGAGATGCACATCGTCTTTATATAACTTTATAACTGTCGATATGGAAACCACATTATCGGCTATATTGGCATGAGAAAGCATTACACCTTTTGCCATACTTGTAGTACCCGAAGTAAAAAGCAGTATGGACATCTTATTTCTGTTGATGACAACATCCGTAAACGATTTGTCCCCTCCATCCAAAAGACTTTTTCCCTTCATTTTCACTTCACTCATAGATATGAATCTGGTATTTTCAATATCTTTACCCTTTATATCATCCATACATATAAAGTATTTTATTCTATTATTCGATTTTGCAACATCATCCATAACTTTCTGATAAGACGAACTATAGAAGATGGCCTCAACTTTTCCTCTTTCAATAAGGTTTTCAACTTCTTTTGCAGGAAGGTACTTATCCATAGGAACCACGATTCCTACTCCATTTACAACAGACAAATAACAAACTCCCCAATCATATCTGTTTTCACTTAATATTGCTATTGAAGCGTTTTTTAGCCCTATGGACATCAAACCCGTGCCAAGACAGTCAATATCATACACAAACTCATTATATGTTTTTTCGACTATTTTTCCACTTTTGTCTTTAAATTTAAAACCTGTTTTATCACCATATTTCCTTGCACAATTGACAATCTCCTTAATATCTTTAACCTTAACTTCAGGCTCATAGTATCCCGTACCTCTTACTATTCTCCTGCCATTTTCATTATATATTTCAATTCCCTTTTTCATTTTTCCAGCCCTTTCTTTTTTATATAGGTTTGAAGGGGTTTACAATAAAGTTCCTATGATATCAAGTATGTCTTCCTTACCCTGCCTGGTTTGGGATGAAAAAGGAATAACCTTAATATCCGGAGATAATTGAAGTTCTGTCCTTATAACCTGTATATGCTTTTGAATTTGACCCTTTGAAATTTTATCGGCTTTTGATGCAACTATTATATAGGGTATTTTGCTGTCCAATATCCATTTGTACATAATTTTATCGTCCTTTGTGGGGCTATGCCTTATATCCACAAGCATAACAATCATCTTTAAATTGGCTCTTGTAAAAAGGTACTTTTCCACTACAACTTCCCATGACGATTTCTTGTCTTTTGATACACTTGCATACCCGTAACCGGGCAAATCAACAAAAAACATTCTATTATCTATATTAAAAAAGTTAACCGCTTTAGTCACGCCTGGAGTAGCACCTACCCTTGCAAGACTCTTTCTATTGGTCAATGTATTCAATATTGAAGACTTTCCCACATTGGAACGTCCTACAAAAGCAACTTCAGGGAAATCTGCTACAGGATACTGTGCAGGACTAACGGCAGTAATCTCAAAATTAGCGTTTTTTATTATCAATTTAGCTCCTCCTATGCTTTTCTAGTGTATATTTAATATGTGCTTATATTTTGTTAATTTAACTTTTCCATAATGGCAATTCTTATCTTTTCCATAAGAACATTGGTATCCTTTTTTACATCTTCATCCTGCATAATGGGAGGCAGCACATGTACTTCTACCTCGGACGGCTTAATTGCAAACTTCTTTTTTGACAGTATATTTACAGTGCCTTTGATGGCAACCGGTACTATTGGTGCTCCCGATTTAACTGCAAGTTTTAAGCTTCCAGGCTTGAATGCTCCCAATTTACCGTCTTCACTTCTGGTACCCTCAGGGAAAATAACCATAGATTTTCCTTTTTTAATAAGCTCTGCACCTTTATTTATGGCCTTTAACGATTCTTTGGGATTGTTTCTTACGATAAACACTCCTCCCAAGTACTTTATCCACATACTCAAAATCGGTACCTTCAATAGTTCGACCTTTGCTATAAACCCCATAGGTTTATCTATATAGCCTATCATTACCGGAATATCCATATAGCTCTGGTGATTTGCAATAAATACAACACCCCTATCCTTTGGTATATTTTCCAGACCAGAAATATTTACTTTCGAACCGGTTATTCGAATCATACGTTGTGCCCATAACCTTGCCTGGTAATTAATAAAATCAGCAGCCTCCTTTTTCTTCCCTCTCCAGTTCATCACCATAACTTTAAGCCTTAAGGCAAGAGAATAAAAAAGATAACCTGCAAAATACAATAATACAATTAAAGCCCTAATCATTTGTACCTCCAAAATGCAAAATTGTGTTAACGCGGTTGTTATTTTGCTCTTCTATAGTAAGTTAAGAGTAATAACGTATTTAATATAGATAACCTCCTATAAATTTAATAATATATAATATATTTGTACCCAATATGAAATATTAAAGTCTAATAATTCATATTATTTCTTATATTTTATGACAAAAATCATTTTTTGTCGATGTTCTAAAGGAGAGTAATACAAATGGACTCAAAATCTATTAATTTAAGTTCCCTTCTCAAAGAAAAGGGATGTAAGTTAACTCCTCAAAGGCAGGTCATTTTGGACATAATAATAAATTGCAATGAAAAACACCTAAGTGTTGAGGAAATATACGATATGGTTAAAAAAAACAACCCCGATATAGGACTTGCGACAGTTTATAGGACCATGCTTTTATTTAACAAAATCGGTATTGTTCATAAGCTTGATCTTGATGACGGCTTAGGCAGATATGAGCTAAACAGACATACAAGCACCCATCGTCATCACCATCTTATTTGCACATCATGCAATGCAGTTATAGAAGTTGAGCAGGACCTTTTAGAGTCCCTCGAGCAGCAGATATTGCTTGAGCATGGTTTTATAGTAAAAGATCATAGGGTTAAATTCTACGGCATCTGCAGCAAATGTGCAGGAAGCCTAGAATAATTGCACTTTAGCATTGTAATGTATTTTTATTATTCATCGCTTATATCTATACCTGCAAGTCTCATAAGATAAACCGCATTTCTTGTAGTGGACACACCCTCCTTAAGTTTATAGTCAAAGTTTATCTTATCATCCTTGTAATACTCTTCGAAATGGTAGTTTTTCACATAAGTTCCTTCATTCTCTAGATCACTTAATTCAAGATCGTGTGTTGAAACAAGACCTGAGCAATCTAGCTGACAAAGCCTTTTAATTAGAACACGTGCTCCCATATGTCTGTCTCTTGAATTGGTTCCCTTAAATATCTCATCCAACAGGAAAAAGACCTTTTTACCGCTTTCTGCTTTATTTACTATTTCTTTAATCCTCAAAAGCTCTGCATAAAAGGATGAGATGCTTTTTCCAAGATCATCACTAACCCTCATGCAGGTGTATATATCAGCTATTGATGCTGAAAAACTTTCAGCACAAACAGGTGCACCAGCATAAGCCAAAACAAGGTTAATTCCCACAGTACGAAGCAATGTGCTTTTGCCTGACATATTTGATCCGGTAATAAGAAGTGCCTTTACAGGATTTTTTATTTTAATGTCATTGGTCACTGCATTTCGGCCCAATAAAGGGTGACCTAGGCCTTTTGCTTCAACAAACGGCTTAGAATTCCATATATCCGGCATAGGCCACTGCGGATTGTCAAAACAGATTACCGCAAGTCCGCACAAAGCCTCAATCTTTCCTACCGCCTTAATCCAGGACAAAAGAAACTTTCCCGAACTTTGCTTCCATTTCTCAATGGATGTCATGCAGTGAAAATCCCAGAGAGTAAGTATATTCATCACTTCAAAGAATGCATTATGCCTGGAAGATATGTTTTCAATTATTTTTGACAGTCTTTCCAATTGCTTATATGCACAAAGACCTTCATCATTAACCATTTGGGCCTTTATGTCCTTGATATGAGCCGATTTGAAATTATGTTTTTCAAAATGCCTTAAAGCATTATAATAAACCTTTATGTCATTGCTATATTTTTCAGCCAGGTCAAATACCTCACACCTTTTTTTTCTCCTTATTCTCAATAAAATCGCTTGTACAACCAGCAGCAATACAGGAATATGATAAGTAATAATTTGGGTATAAATAGCAAGTAAAATCATTGCTCCGGTTATTACAGGCATAACCTTTGCAAATATGACAAACCATTTTTTAAGATAAAATGTTTGACTGACCAAAGCCCATTTTATGAGCTCATCCGGATCAATCGTCCTGTCTGAAACTGTCATAGTTTCAGCCTGAAACCTCTGTCTCCACGCTAATTTTTTTGATAATTCCAGAACTGCTTGCTGCCTTTCTGTTACATCCTCGATGGACTTAGGGGTATTTCCCAATAAATCTCTGAAATAGCATCTTCCATAATATGTCTTTGCAGTATTTATCCATTGAAACAACGAGCCTTTGCCGAATATATCCAGATCCTGAAAGTATCTGTGTTCTAAATCCAAATATTCATCCCCTGTATCCTTAAACTCGTGCCACTTGCCTTCAAGCCTTAAAATAGAATTCTCATTTATTTGCATCAAAAAAGTATGAAATTTTTTAATTTCAATAAGCTTTTCATGCCTTATAACCAGATATACAAATGCAATTATTGATACAAAAATAACAGCCGTTAAGAGAATATAATATTTAGCAAGGTATAAAACCACGCCTGCAGCCAATCCTATGATAAAAATCCCCAGTCTTAAATTGCTTACCAGATTAATTGCCCTTGTTAGTCTTTGTATTTTACTGTCGTACTTGTTTTTACGCCTAATATATGAATCATAAGGTGAATTCAATTTTAACATCTCCCTTGGTGGTCATTATAAACATTATATAAATTGAGCTACAAAATCTGCTATATCCACAACCCCAATAAAAATCAAAAACACTATCCCAAGCCTTGCAATTATCCTTTGAAACGGAACACTTCCTCTCGCAATCAACACAATTCTGTACGGTATCTGCAATGCCATAAGTATATAGAGCATTGTCGCAGCTTTGCTTAAATTCCATGCTGACAAAAGAGAAAATCGACTCATATAGACAAAGCTTCTTGTACCTCCGCATGATGGACAATTATATCCTGTAATGGTCTTAAAAACACATGGCACCCCGACTTCATAATTATTATGAAATCTGAATGCCACCACCTGCCCATCTGTTATCAAAAGAAATGAACATATTATAGGCAATAAACATATTATAAGCCATACTATGTGTAATAATAAATTATTTCTTTTTAATTCTCTTCCTTTGAAATTAAACATTTTTATCTACTTAAAAATTTCTTCCATCGCCATTTTGCATATCTTTAATCATATCAAAATAAGAATTCCAGTCAAAATTCTTTAAGTAACTCACCAACACTAATATTATCAGTATTCCAAAGAGAATACCTATAAATCCCGTAATAATACCGGCTACAGCAAATCCTTTTCCCTGTTCTCTTCCCTGCGAGTTATCTATCGATTTCTTTGACACAAATCCAAATATGACTCCAAGTATTCCCGGAATAATACCAATTCCATAACAACATGACAGAAAAATTGATGCTATTCCCAATATCATTGACGCAATTGACAATCCATTGGTTACAATTGGCATAGGCGGCGGTGCAAAACTGTCGTAATGGTTGTAGTTATCCAATTGGGTACCGCAGCTTACACAAACATTAGCAAAATCCTGATTTGAATAGTTACATTTTGGGCATATTTTCATTATTTAGCCTCCCTGTCATTATTCTACAAATATTAAAGTAATAAACCTTCTGCATTTATATGGTTTATAAACACTTTTAATGCATTTTGAGTCATTTATTTCGAATATGCACATGAAAATTTTATATTAAATTTAGCAATATTACAAGATAATGCTTTAATTTTTGTACCTTTTATACGATATTAAATACGATTATACGATTAATCTTTTGCATATAATAGAAATAAAATTTCTTTATCATACCTTAATGTGAATATATTAGGCATTGATATTTTAAATTTTTTTTGATAAATTTTAATCATATAATCAATCATATTATTGTATTCGTTTTATTTATCTTTATTCAAATGCTTCCATACGAATAACATTTTTTGTATCTTCTCAGTTAAATTTATTAAAAAGGAGCCGATAATCCATGAAAAAAATCCTTAGCAAGAAAAATTTTGTTCTCGCATTTACAATTGTTGCATCAATGCTTTTTTCTTCATGCGGTCTAAATTCCGGCATCAACTCAGATAATGAAACCGACAAAATGCCTGGCTCAAATATAGCAGGCTCAAAGCAAAGCGGTAATAACAACACACCGACAAACACACCTGAGCCAACATCTACACCGGTACCGGAAAAGAAACTGGTTAAGGCTAAAGGCCTTTATCTTACAGCGTCTTCTGCCGGTGCCAGATTAAAGCACTATATTGAGCTTGCAAATACTACTGAGATTAATAGCTATGTAATAGACTACAAAAATGATGACGGTACAGTAACAGTTAATTCCTCAGTTCCTGCCGCAAAAGAAGTCAATGCAATAGATGTAAGGTATGATCCCGAAAAAGTGACCAAGGAGCTTCACGACAACAACATTTATGCCATAGCGAGAATCGTATGCTTCAAGGATCCAATATTTTCTAAAGGAAAGCCTGACACTGCAATAAAGAACAAAAACGGTGGGCTATATATTCACAACAATGTAACCTGGGTAAATCCTCATAACAAGGAAGCATGGCAATATAACATAGACCTGGCAAAAGAAGCACTTGCCAAAGGTTTTGACGAAGTTCAATTTGATTATGTTCGTTTCCCGGACGGAAAGAAAAGCAATATGGATTTTGGCAACTCCGGTGACAAACAAATGTATGAGGTTATTAACGAATTTTTAGCTGAAGCAAGAAGACAAATGCCTAATGCAGTTCTTTCAGCAGATGTTTTTGCAATAATATGCGAAACACCCGGAGATAACGAAGGCATAGGCCAGTATCTTGAGTATATAGGTAAAGATATGGACTATATATATCCAATGGCTTATCCGTCACATTATGCATTAGGACAAATAATTAACGGCATAGCATTTAAAAAACCGGATCTTGATCCTTACGGTGTTATCAAAAACACACTTTTGAAAGCCAAAGACCGTCTCTCCAAAGTAGAAGGCAGCACTCCAAAAATAAGAACCTTTATCCAGGACTTTGATGCTTCATGGATAGGTACCGGAAACTGGCAGCCTTATAGGGATGAGCAAGTAAGGCAGCAGATACAAGCCGTTTATGACGCCGGGTTTGAAGAGTGGTTTGTCTGGGACCCTATGAACACATATCATGAAGGTGCTTTTAAAAAAGAATAATAAGAACAAAAAAATTGTGGAGGCTAAAAAGCCTCCTTTTTATGTTCCGGGTTCTATATGAATGCTTACATTGGTATTCTTAAGTACCCTTTCCAAATCACTTTCTATCTTATCACTAAGTTGATGAGACTGTTCCACCGAGAGGTCCTTATTGACAGTCATATGGAAATCAATATATTTTATACTTCCCGATTTTCTTGTTCTCAACTCATGAAAATCAATGATCTCATTTTTATATTCATTTATAACATTCCTTATTTTCTCCTCGTCACTGTCTGACAATTTTGTATCCAACAAAGGACAATATGCATTCCAGATAAGTGATATGGCTTCTTTCAAAATTAGCAATGCAACCAATATTGCAACTATAGGGTCAAGAATCCATATGCCTGTAAACTTTATCAGCCCCATGCTTACTCCAACACCTAATGAGGTATAAACATCCGTCTTAAGATGCAATGCATCCGCTTCCAACGCTACTGAATCGGATTCTTTTGCAACTTTGTACAATCTCTTTGATACAAAAAAATTTACTGCGGCAGATATAAACATAACCAATAAAGCTATATTTGTTTCACCAATCTGCGTAGGATTTATAATTTTTTTAATCGCTTCCCATATTATAATTACAGCCGCTACCAGTATCAAGAGTCCTTCAATTACCCCAGAAATATTTTCAACCTTACCATGTCCATAGGGATGATCCCTGTCTGCAGGCTTTGCCGAAATCTTGACCGAAAAGAATGCAATTATTGCAGCTAAAAGATCCATGGCTGAATGAATGGCTTCAGAAATTATACTGACTGAGCCACTTAAAATGCCTGCAATTACCTTTAAAAGTATTAGTACTGAATTTGAAACTACAGACAAAATTGCTGTCCTTGTTTTAATGCCGGAATCTCCCATAATCCAAATACCTCCATATGATCTTAAACAGACCAATTTTTATAATTATAAGAAACTGAACTATAATTTAATATACATTCAAAAAACCTGTAAGACTATAAGTATAAATCATATATAGTCCCACAGGTATTTTCCTTCCTGCTGCCATAAACTCGGTCTGGCTTCACAAAGTCTCTTAACTCTATGGCCTGATCCATTTTTCTTCATTATTTTTAAAAATAGATTAATAAAGATTATATAACACCCATAAAACTGATGTCAATAACAAAGTAGTTTATAGTTTATGATGTTTATGATTAATCCATCTTTTGCATATGTCACAAACTGGTTAATTACCCGATAATATATATTCTATTAAATCTATCATGATTTTATTCCAACTTCATAAGTTTTAAGTATATACTCTAATCTTCATTGCATTAACTTTTTTTCAAAATGCTGAACAGCCAATTTAACCGCATCTTCTTCAGGAATAGGACTTCCGAGGTAATATCCCTGAATCATGTCACAATTGGTTTTAAAAAGATCCTGATATTGCTCATCATTTTCTACACCTTCTGCAATAACCTTAAGTCCCATTTTTTGTCCTATATGTATTATGGAATCTGTTATATCCACATCCTTACCTATATCATCGACAAATTCCTTGTCTATCTTTAGTATATCCACGGGAAGGTTTTTAAGATAGCTTAATGATGAGAAACCTTTCCCGAAATCATCAATAGAAATCTTTATTCCATGCTCCCTAATTCTTTTCAATTTTTCTAAATTATCATCAATTGACTGAATAAGCACAGACTCTGTAAGCTCAATTTCCAAGAATCCGGGATCTAATCCCGTTTCATTAACAATTCTAATGAGCTTATCGGCAAAATCATCTTGAATCAATTGAACAATTGAAATATTTACAGAAACATTCATACAGTTTATTCCTTCATTTTTTAGCCTTAAAATAAACAGACATGCTTGCTTCAAAACCCAATCACCTAAAGTCACAATAAAACCGTTTTCTTCGGCAGCACCAATAAACTTACCCGGCAAAACAAAACCAAATTCGGGACTGTTCCACCTTATAAGTGCCTCAAAGCCATATATCTCCCTTGTTTTTGTAATATACTGAGGCTGATAATACAACTGGAATTCATTATTTTCCAGTGCTTTTCTTAAGCAACTGGCAAGCCTCACTTTCTCCATTATTTCATCATTAAGACGTTTTGTATATATCATATAATTGGATTTTCCCATTTTTTTGGCATAATTCATCGCTGTATCAGCGTTTTTCAATAGAACATCGAAATCTTTGGAATCATCAGGAAACAAGGCGATACCCATACTTGCTGTTATATAAAATACATTGTCATCAACATGAAATGTTTTAGAAAATACAGACATTATTTTGTCTATGCATTCTTTAATAAGTTCTTCCGAATTAACGGATGGCATAAGAACCGCAAATTCATCTCCTCCAGTCCTTGAAACCATGCATGGACTATCAAAAATAGAAATCAACATATTACTAAGTTCGATAAGGAGTAAATCACCATAATAATGTCCATATGAATCGTTTAAAAGCTTAAAATTATCTATATCAATAAGCACCAAAATTCCCGATTCTCCATTTTTTAAAGCTTCCTGTATGGCATGGTCGGTACTCTCCTTAAGAACAAGCTTATTAGGTAGTCCTGTCAGCAAATCATAATATGCCAGCTTTCTAATCATCTGTTCGTTGATTTTTTTACTATTGATATTTGTTATTGAGCCAGCCATTCTGATCACATTATTTGCTTCATCTTTAATGGCCTTGCCTTTAACTAAAAACCATAAATATTCACCGTTTTTTGTCTTTATTCTTACTTCATAGGAAAAATTGGGAGTTAACCCTTCAAAATGCTGTTTTTTTGCTTTTTCGGCAATCTCAACATCTTCCGGATGAAAGAGAGCTTGCACATTTTCCAATGTATCTCCAATTTCACTTCTATCATATCCTGTAAATTCACAAAACTTATCCGAATAAAAAAGCTTGTTATCTATAGCATTCCAATCCCATATAACGTCATTGGACCCTTGTAATGATAGCTGAAATCTCTGTTCGCTTTCCATAAGTTTGTTCTTGGTAGTACAGAGCTCATCAAATTTATTCCTTAGCTCTTCCTGTGATGCTTCTAGCTCTCTAAGAACCTGGGTAAGTTTTTCATTGTTGTCACGGATTTTCCTTTCTGCTTCAATTCTTTCTGTAAGATCCATGCCTATCATGTTTATTACAAAAAATATTGACTTATCCTTATAATCATCCTTCATATTGGCATTCCAAACAATATGAATCAATTTTCCATCTTTTCGTCTTAAAGACATTTGTACATTTTCTGAACAATCCGTTTGATTTAAAGAATTGCGAATTTCAAAAAACTTCACTCTATCCTCTTTTTCCAGCATATCAACAAAACTTTTATTTACCACCTCATTATTATGGTATTGTGTTGCAATTTCTGCATATTTGTTAAAGGAAATTATTGTTCCGTCATACTTTAATCTTATTGAGAGTATATTGGCTATATCGATAAGATCTCTGGATACTTCTTCCTCATAAATAAGCCTTTTCTTGAGGTAGTGACTATAAATACTTGAAATCATTGAAACAAGGATAAAGAGTATAATTACAACATTAATAATATATATAACCTTATTGACTTTTTCAGTGGCTTGAGCCTTTGAAGCTGTCACAGCAATAAACCAGTCGGTGTCCTCTATTGGAGCATAACCTATGTAATGGATTACATCTTCCAATAAATACTCACCTGAGCCAGGTATTCCCGACAGCATTTTCTCTTCCAACCCAATCAATTCCATGTTCTTCTTATCCATCTTGGTATTGTCGAAATAGCTCTCAATTATAAAAGCCTTATAGGGATCTGCACAAGCTATAACTTCACCTTTTTTGTTTATTATAAATGCAATCCCGTCATTACTGAGCTTTATTTGTCGAATAATATCAGATATAAAATTTATGCTGTATGTAGCATGTAAAACTCCTATGATATTATTTTTATCATCCTTTTGAGGAACAGCAAAAGCCACAACCACTCTTTCGTCTGCCCTACTGGTTAAAGGTCCTTGAATACTTCTTTTGCCATTGAGAGCCTTTAGATAATACTCTCTATCACCATTATAAAACCTTCTTCCATCAGTTGTATATGCATTACCATCTAAATCGGAAATTCCATACCTTATAGCACCGTTCAATGTGGCCTGTCTTTTCATTTCATTAAGCTTATTTTCAATATTGATATCCGGGTCAGACACTATACTTTGTGCCGCAATAGAACTGAGCAAATCAAGCTGGAGCCTTAGCTTTGATTCGACGGTTCTGGCCCCCTGTCTTGATAGTTCTTCTAAAGATTCCATTACATTGCTTTTTAAGTTTTCATAAGACAGGAAATAAGTCGCTCCGCCTATAAGAAGTATAGCTATTGAAGTCATTATGGTATAAAAAGATTTAGATCTATTATACAACCGAATTTTCATGGAACGCCCCCTTTATAGATAGCTTTATAACTCAGAACACCCAAAGCATTTTTTAAGCATTACCATATTTTTCACTTGACATTAAAAAGAAATACAATTGGAGAATAAAGAAAGCAAACTCACAAATTTTTTACTAGTTTGTTAATTATTTATCATACATTAATCAAAAAGTCAACACTTGAATATAACAAATTACAATATGCAAATATACATGAAAATTGTTAATTCACTATATATTAAAATACATTAATATATTTCATACAAACCTGTTAATAATTATATATTATGTAAATAGATTTTGGAATAACAAAATAAATTATTTATAAACAAAAATTTAATTTATTACATTATATTAAATACAATCAAATCCCATGTACAAACAAAAGGCATGTTTTGATGGTGCTTTGCCATCTAAACATACCTTCGTTTTTGCGTATAAATATATAATATTTCAAACATGCCTTAATTTAGACTATGAAGTAGTTCTTCTTCACCAGCTTTTATTTTAATTACATCTTCCTTTTTAACAAGACTCATCTTTTCCCATGCTCTAGAACACCATCTCTTAAGCATTCCTAATCCTCTAACCCATTCATCCATAGCAAAAGCAATCCAAACTCCTATTAAACCTAAATTCATTGCAACGCCAAGGAAATAGGTCATACCAACCGCTACAAACCACATAGATACCAATCCAATATACAATGTAAACTTTGCATCACCTGTACCCTTTAGAGAATAACCCAGAACAATATTAAACGACCTTCCGGGTTCTAAAATAATGGTAATAATAAACAGTAAGCCACCAATTTCAATAATACTTTCATTATCCGTAAACAATCCTAAAAGCATCTTTCCAAATATTGCAAACACTATGGCAACAACAAATGAAATTGCTGCTGCAATTTTAAGGCTCCGTAAGCATGTTTTATATGCCTCATCCCTTCTTCCCGCTCCTATCAGATGTCCGACCATTATCTGTGTAGCTTGCCCTATAGCAAGTCCGAACAGCATGATATAAAACATCAGGTTAAATACATAATACCTTGCAGTCAAAGAGTCTTCTCCCATAAAATTTGCTATGCAAGCCGTTATAACAATTTGAGAAATATTATATGAAATGGTTTCACCTGCTGAAGGACCTCCTATTTTTAAAATATCCTTTAGAATGTCAACAATAATATTCTTTGGCATTCTTAGCACCTTAACTACAGAGAAACTTATTCCAACCTTCTTCTTTAGGATTATTAAAATTACAACAAGTCCTACAAACTGGCTCACAACAGTTGACAATGCAACCCCTTTAACGCCCAATACAGGCATACCGAACAAACCATATATGAAAATAGAATTACCTATTATATTAAGAAAATTAGCAAACATATTAACCAGCATCGGATATTTAACATATCCATAACTTCTTAAAACGGCAGAAACCGTCATACTCATTGCCTGTATAAATGAAAACGACCCAACAATAATTAGGAAGTCCCTTGAATAATTGTAAACTTCACTGGAAAAATTCATTAATCCAAGCATCTTTCCTGCAAAAATAAAAAGTGTGAGACTTATTAATAAACCGAAAATCAAATTAAAAATTATTGATGCTATCGCTACATCCGAAGCTCTTTTATTATTTTGGGCACCAAGATACTGGGATATTACTATTCCTGAACCTCCCGCTACAATCTGGAATATCAATATGAGAATAGATATGTACTGGTTTGCAGCACCAACCCCTGCAACAGCCTTGTCAGAATATCCACTTAACATAAAAGTATCCACGGTACCAAAAAGCATCCTTAAAAAGGTCTCAATTAGTATTGGCCACATAAGTGCGAAAAGTGTAATACGTTTATTTAATAATTGATTTTCTTCCATATAACCACTCCTATATAGTTATAATTTACATATAAGCTAAACATTAGTATATTAATAAACCAAACTAAGACTTAACATACCATATCATAATTAATTCAACTGTAGATAATTGGAAAAACAGAATAACTTCTACCCTATATTAAAAATCAAATATGCTTATGAAATTTTATGATAAGAATCAATTCAGCATTATTACTATCTTAAGTTCTGTCAATACTAATATTTTAAGGTGAAGTGCTAATAAAATCAATTCATTATATTATTCATTTTTTCAAAATCTTACGATAAAATATATGTATTATATTTTTGATTAATCACTGGATATTATAAACATTACATAATATTAATCATTATTGTTAATGTTTAAGAAAAAAATTATATTTAGTAAATTTTATTATATTCTTAATTTACGAGGTGAAATATGGAAAGCAAAATTGCTCAAATAAAAAGCCAAAATAAAGATTTATCACCACTGGTTCTTAAATCATTATATTTTACACAGGGTGCAAATCTACCTACAGGTTATCGCCTAAGGGAACGTTATGTATACGATTACGAGCTGGAATTGATTGTGTTTAGTGAAGGAGCCATGGTGATATGTGATCATACATATCCGGTACGACAGGGGGATGTAATTTTTCGAAAACCCGGCCAGTATACCCAAGGTATTATGCCCTACAGCTGCTATTTTGTTTGCATAGATCTATTAGGGAATACCGGAAAGGCTCCTTCCAGTTATGATATATATAATAAACAAAAATTTCAAAATACTATCATCAACCCTGTTATTGAATCAATTCCTACAATTTTTCATCCTCCACATCCTGAAAAATACCAATTTATTTTTGATTCGATATTAAAAGAGTATATCTCTGCATCACCAGGTACTGAACTAATTTTGAAATCTTATGCACTTAATCTTATCTATACGCTATACCAGGATTGTATTAACCCATTGATAAACAAAACTGTTCCTATGTCACCACATTACGGAACAATCAAAAAGGTAATAGAATTTATTGACGAGAATATTGAAAAAAAAATATTGTTAAATGACCTTGCTGCTCTTACAAATCTAAGTCCCAACCACTTTCACAAAGTATTTTCAGAAACTATGGGAATTACGCCCAATGTCTTTATTACAAAACTTCGTCTTGATAAAGCAAAAGACCTTTTAATAAGGACTGATCTAACCATATCAGATATATCGGCAAAATGTGGTTTTGACAATATACCTTATTTCAGTTATCTTTTTAAGAAACAGATTAAGCTTTCTCCCGGTGAGTTCAGGAAAAAGCACAGTTATATATGATTGTGCAACTGATTGATGTTTCTAATGTTTAAAAAGTAAGGGATAGCATAAATAAGCTATCCCAGTACTTCAATGTTCAAATTACATCATGCAATATCTACTTGATAAACTAGTTGATATCTACCTGATAAAGTAGTTGTATCATATCCTCCTCCAAAGGTGTTTCTATTGAAATTGGTGTTAAGCTACCATTTTCTGCATAATATTTAAATGTTAACACTGCTTTATTGTTATCATTTGCAGGATAATTCACATCAACCGTAGCCTTACCATTAACTAATGTTACTTTCTGTTTCAGTACATTCTTAACTTCTAAGTCTAATTCAACTTTCTGGAGTTTATATTTTCCAGTTGTTTTATCATAAGTAAGCTGGTAGTTATCTTTCACATAACTGTATGCATTGTCAATATAAGGATCTGCTACAACGCCTCCAGTTGGTGTATACTTAGCTTCTTTAGGTAATGTAAATTTAAGGGTCAGAGTACCAACCAAATTTACATTATTAGTATATATTTCATCAGTAATTTCATTTACAGCATTAATAATTTTTTTTAAATCACCTTCTGCATCATAATAAAGTTTGCTAATATCATTAGAAAATGATTTGTTAGTATAATTTAATATATCATACTCTAATTTCTTAAAAGCAAAGTCAGTCATATCATGTGCATCCTTATTTGCCGCATCATTTCGCATACAATTTATAAATTTGGGAACTATCCCTCTAGCAGCAAGAATTTTACCCATTTCCAATGCATATTTATAAGAATTTGAGTTTATTATATCTTCCTGTACTTTTATATTATCTTCGTATTTATACTTTGAACTTGAACCATTAATATCATCATTCCCAAAGTACATTTGACCGTTTTTAGAATTCACAGACCAAGTGTTAGGATTGCTTCCTGAAAAGACAATAACTGTCCTTAATACATTTGGATCTGTAGAAAAAACGGAATTTGCCCCTCTTAATCCGTCGCCAAGATTACTTTTCCCAACTCTCTCATTTACCGGATTGTTTTTGCTAAATATATCATTAGCCTCTACTCTTATATTCTCAATTACATTTTTAAACTTATTAACTTCACTAAATACTCCATCTACCGGTCTATTAATATCGATTAATCCGCTATAAAACGACGAATTACTATAATTAGAAGAGTTTGCTGTACTATCATATGTTAATATGCCAACTCTTACCGGTGACTTAAAATTCTTTGCTAAAATGTCATCTGCAAGTTTGTCAAGATAACCTTTAGCAGCATCATATACATTGTCATACAAAGTAGGCCTAAGCAAAACAGTGCCAAACATTTTGTTTGCTTCACTATCTCTGTCATATTTGATAGTAGTATTACCTGGTTGAGTTTTTATATCTTTCGATATAACACTTCCGGTTATGTCAATATTGTTACCATTTAACCTAATAAAACCTTTAGGAGCATAATATGTTCCTGTAAATTGCGTTCCTGCAATATCATTATATATATTACCGGATAATGAATAAAAAAATGCTTCATTTTTCTTATTTGTAACAGGGTCTATACCTGTGCTAACCCCTGCTCCCTGAATAGTAATATCATTTTCTGCAGCAACTATTCCGTATTCATTAAATTTTACAGAGTTAACAAATTGTACATTACCTCTAAAATCAAGTTTTGTATTAGGTAAAATATTAAACGTTTCGCTTCCAGCTATTTTATAATTTATTGCACCATTTGGACCTCTTTCCACAACTATATCTATATTGTCAGGATAACTTTTATTCCTTAATTCTTGCTTATAAGCATCAACTGTATTTTGAAAATTGCTACTACTAGCATCAAATATATATATTTTACCGTTCAATTTATTGGCAACATACTCATTTATCTTACTATTAATCTCAGGCAGAGGTTCAATCTTTGATTGAACAAGATAAGCCTCAGCCTTTTGCTTTTTTTGATCATCTGTTTGCTCTACCAACTTATTTGAAACATACTCAACTATTCCTTCGGTAATTCTCTTACCATCTTCATCTACAAAAGAAAAATCAGTATTATTACCCGCTATAACTATTCCTGAATTTGAATGTACCTTTCCTTCAATTACTATATCATTCCCTCTGAACTCAAGATTGGTAGTTGGATAATCATTTCCGCTAAATAAACAATAATCGGGAAAATAAACAGCTTGAGGCGGATATTTATACAAGCTTCCTGAAGTATCAATGAGCAATACAATTTCCTTTTCAGGTACTATATTATATGGTAACTCTAAATCTCCTTCATACTTAAACTTTATACTCTGTTTTTCATTTACTTTAACTGTTTTAGGCGTTATTTCTCTTTTAAATTTTGTACCATCAGTTATCACTGAAGATGCAGCATTTACGTTAATACACGAAACACTTACAAGCATACATAATATTACCAAAACAGAAAAAACTTTAAAACAAACCTTGCTTTTCATAAGTAAACCCCCTCCGGTTTTATTTTGTTCCTTGTTACTCAAACTAATATAATTAAATAAAAAACCTACTAAACTCTTTAATCTATCTTATTTGTTCCTGTATTCAGCTATTGATACTAATTTATTTTCCGATGTCCTTATTTTGACATCTATATAATCAAAACCTTTAATGTTCGATTCCTTTAAAAAATAATTGTACCCGGTGAACTTATACATATCTCCTTCTTTTTCTGCACTAATACTCGATGTTATAAAAATAAATTCACCGTTATCAGCATATACATAAAACTGTAATTCTTGTTTCTTATTTACTTTTCCAGTAATATTTATATCTGATCTCTTCAGATCCAAATCAAGCTTATCAATTGAAAACTTTAAATCCCCATATGTAGCAGTATCTCCAATTTTATACTTTCCTACAGGTGTATAAGTTATTCTTCCTGATGGAGCAGGTGTTTGAGTAACTGTACTCTTTGTACTACTCGGCGTAGGACTTGGTTTAGTTATTACTTCCTTATAAGTTATTATTACTGTTCTAGACTTGGCCTCCCATTCAACTTCCGCACCTATACTTTCTCCTATAAATCTCAAAGGTACAAAAGTCCTCGAATTGTTTATTTCAGGCGGTGCATCTAACTTTTTCTCCTCTAAATTAACAATTGCTTTACTATTATTTATAGTTAATACTATCTCAGTACCTTTGCCTATTGCTGTAACTGTTTGATTTGTAGCATTCCACTGTACCTCAAGCCCAAAAGCTTCGAATATTTTTCTGAAAGGTACCAATGTTCTGGAATTCTTTATGTACGGGTTCACATCAAACTGTAGCCTTTCGCCGTTTAAAAACACTTTAATTTCGTCACTCTTAGTTGTATCAGCTATACATATGTTTGCCGTCACGCTGCTACACATTATGATGGTGATTAAAAAAATAAGCACCTGTCTAATTCTATCGTGCATTCTTTTCATAGTACATAACCCCCCTATTAATTTTATTATATACTATTCTTCCTTTTTTTTCACTAATATTTTTTGCATTATGTTTATTATTTTTGTCGAATATTTTCGTTTTTTTGTTTTTTTATATGATAATATATATGATAATTTGAATATACATCATACTTTTATTATATGATTTATATTGTTATAATTACCAACTTTTATAATATTAATATCGGTTTGGAAAATGAAGTTATTTAGAGGATTTTAATCTATTTTTTTGCAGAAATATTTATGGCTCCGAAAACGATAATTACTAAATACAATTAATCTTTTACATTTACCTTCTTCGAAATGTAAGATTAATAACGTATTTAATATATCTTATAACATTTGCATGAGCCCCAGTATAATTTTATATTTCAATCAAATTACTCTTCTTCATCTTCCTCAGGCATATCCCAGTTGTGATAAACATTCTGGACATCATCCATATCTTCCAGATGCTCTATTAGTTTATCCATAAACTCTATCTGCTTGGGTTCAACAAGCTTTGTTGTTGTAGCAGGTATCATTGTAAGCTCCGCTTCAATGAATTCATATCCTTTTTGTTCAAGACTCTGTCTAACTTTAGAAAAATCTTCAACAGAAGTTGTTATTTCATAATACTCATTTTCACTCTTGAAGTCCTCTGCCCCTGCATCTATAGCTTCCATCATAAGATCATCTTCATTTATCTTGTTGCTTTTCTCTATCATAATTATGCCTTTTTTACTGAACATAAAGGATACGCAGCCTGTTGTTCCCAAATTACCGCCAAATTTATCAAAATAATGGCGAATATCCCCTGCTGTCCTGTTTTTATTATCGGTCATAGCTTCAACAATTACAGCTACTCCGCCGGGTCCATAACCTTCATAAGATATTTCCTCATAATTTGCTCCGCCAACTTCTCCTGAAGCCTTCTTAATACATCTCATTATATTTTCATTAGGCATATTGCATGCCTTGGCTTTTGCTATAGCATCCTTTAACTTGCTATTAGATTCCGGGTCAGGTCCCCCTTGTCTCACAATAACACTAAGCTCTCTTCCTAACTTGGTAAACAATTTGGCTCTCTGTGCATCTGTTTTTTCCTTTTTCCTTTTGATATTAGCCCATTTTGAATGTCCGGACATAAAATACCTCCTGTATATAAACTAAACCTGGATAATCATCTGTAAAATCAAGTCAGTCCACTTACAACACCCCATCATAAACCATATCCGCTATATTATAAAACTAAATTACATTTGATTATCTCGGGTCACACGTTATAAATTATAAAATAAAAACATAAATTAATAAAGTTGTTTTTTAACTTAAATATTATTTCCAGAAATATATTTACTTTTTTTGCTATATTATGTATTATATATGTGTTATTTTTTGGTGTTAAAGGGGTATATTACATGTTTAAAAGATTTAATCATATAAACTCAACAAATTATGCTTCTAAAGTTATTATAAAACTATTAATTATAATATCTGTTCCCATTGTCTTTTTTGCATTGTTCTTTATTGTATACTTCAACCCAATGAATAATTCTGATTTTTATATATTGATTCAGATTTTAACTATGCTTATTCTGATAGCTCATCTCATAATATTGCAGAATGCAAAACAAAACTCAACCAGTAAAGTTACCGATATCGATAAAACATCTCATAAAGATTACGATATAAACCAGCAAAGGTTGTTGGAGGAATTGACATCTCTCAATAAACAACTGATTGAGAGTGATAAAAGAAAAACAGAATTCTTTTCCAATATATCTCATGAGCTAAAAACTCCTATAAGTATTATTCTAGGAGCCATACAACTGATAGAAGCAAAATGCCCGCCGTATATTAACGATAAAAGAAAGTCTTCAAAATACTATAAAACTATCAAACATAACTGCTATAGACTTCTAAGACTTATAAACAATCTTTTGGACATAACAAAAATGGATTCGGGATTTATTAATCTTAACACCGTGAATTATAATATTGTTTATCTAATAGAAGAAATCGTGCAATCAATTGTACCATATTCAAAGCAAAAAGGAATATCTATGGAATTCGATACTGAAGAAGAAGAAATATTCATGTCTGTGGATATTGATAAAATTGAGAGAATTATATTGAATTTATTATCAAATGCCATCAAATTTACACCAATAGGAGGAAAAATTTATGTAAATATTAAAAGGAGTGAAAGTCATGTTATTATATCTGTAAAAGATACCGGTCCGGGTATACCCAGTAACTTTCACTTAAAAATCTTTGAACGTTATAAGCAAACAAATAACAGCTTAACCCGTGAAAACGAGGGAAGCGGTATAGGTCTATCTCTCGTAAAATCCTTCATAGAACTTCACAATGGAAACATCAGACTTATTAGCGAAGAAGGTAATGGAAGTGAATTTATAATAGAATTACCCATAACAATAGCTCCTGAGTCACGTGAATCCTCTCCTGTAAAAGAAAACAACAGCCATAGGATAATTGAAGCTATTAATATTGAATTTTCCGATATCTATTTCTAAACATCAGATAAAATAGTATTACATTAAATAGATAAACCATTTTATTTTTCTTATTACTTTTATTCAAACATTGATTATTTTTCCATTCATATCCACAGTCACATAAACCTGGCCTCTTAAATCTATTATTGCTCTGGCATTTGTCAGCTCAGTCAACTTTCGGATAAATATCTCCGTCGAATCAATAGGCGTAAATACTGTTAATTCAACATCCTGCTCATATTTAATTTCTTTAATAATATGCTCTTCGGCTATTAACATATTTTCAACTTTTCCAAAAACGGTATATTCAACAATAATAATTATTTCCCTGCACAGCAATCTCTTTACAATATTGGCAGCTTCAATGCCTGCTGCCGCACACTTGCCGTATGCCCTAATGAGTCCGGCTGCTCCAAGCAACGTACCTCCAAAGTACCTTGTAACGACAACTACCACATCCTGTACTCCCGTTCTCTTAATAACCTCTAGCACCGGTATTCCTGCAGTACCTGACGGTTCCCCGTCATCGCTGAAACGCTGAACCACATTATCTCCAACAATGTAATAAGCATATACATTATGGGTAGCATCCCAGTACTGTGTCTTGAGCTTTTCTATAAAAGCCAAAGCTTCCTCTTCACACTTTACAGGCTTAACCGATGCAATAAATTTTGACTTTTTTTCTTCTGTTTGTGCGACTGCTTCATTTAAAACCGTTTTATATTCTTTAATCACCTGTATCTACTCATTCCTTCTTACATTTCCTAATTTCTTTTCATTTCGCGATTTATTACCGGAAAATTATTTCCCGAATAACATAAAAGATAGCAATTTATTCTATTGCTATCTTTTATATTATCACTAATATTTTATTGATTAAAGGGTTATTTTCTTTATGTCCTCTAAACAGTAATGCATTCTATCTCCTTAATTTTTTTAAAAGAAAGGTTAACAAGTGATTTATCCTGACTATATGTAATAAGCCTTATTGCTTCATCAATTTCGAAAAAGCCTCCATCAGTAAATTGCTCATCAGTATTTATTTTATAATCTTCACTTTGGGATCTCATTATATACCAAGTTATTTTATTACAGACAGGTCGTTGACGTGTTACAGAAAAGAATTCATAATTTGTACATCCAGCAGTTGTTACTATTTCAGCATTTATTCCGGCCTCTTCTTTTACTCTCCTAATCGCCACCTCGCTTGAAAAATCACCTTTGCGAATAACGCCTTTCGGCAGTACCCATTCACCCTTCTCATTCTTTAAGAGAAAAACCTTGTTGTTGTAAAAAACCACCCCACCTGCACAATTCCTTACAAGCATATATAAGACCCCTTTCAATTATATTATAATACATATTTTAAGGTGCACGCACCTAAAAATCAATTTCATTGGAGTATAAGCTTTAGTATTAAATGCAAGTATCGATTTTTATAAGTATATGCATATATTATGCAATATATAATTAAGATAAAAACATGAGATTTTAATTCATATAAAAAAACATATAAAAAAACATATAAAAAAAATTGCTCCCTATATACTATATTACTATTTATTATTAATTAATTCAATGAGAATAAAAAATTTATTTTTTGTTTATTTTTTAATCAAAAAATGCGGTTAGCCTTTTACATTTATCTATCGCAAAACTCCCTTAAAGCGTTGGTTATTTTGCTCTGCCAAATGCAAGATTAATACCGCATTTAATCTAAATATTTTCTTATTTTATCAATTTTTACATCCTTTATAACAGCCTTAACCTTTATTCCATCCTCTTTATATTCCGCTTCCGATACCCTTCCGTTCTCATATAGATATGGTAAAATCCATCCTTCATTGTATGGTATAGTAAATTCAACATTTGTTTCATTTGCAGAAAGCAATTCAGAAATACCTGAAATAAGCTTCGGAATACCCTGCCCGGTAACAGCCGAAACTTCAAAAATATTACAATCTCTATCCGGTATACAAATGTTATGTGTTCCATTTAACATATCAATCTTGTTTAAAACCATAATCATAGGCTTTTGCAACGCTTCCAAATCTTCCAGTATACTCATGACTACAGCAATTTGCTCTTGAGCTTCTTCATTAGATACATCAACAACGTGGAGCAGTAAATCTGAATAAACAACTTCCTCCAGTGTTGACTTGAATGCATCCACTAAATCATGAGGTAATTTCCTGATAAACCCAACAGTATCAACAAGAAGTGCAGTCTTATCATTAGTAAGCTCAAGCTTTCTTGTAGTCGGATCTAATGTTGCAAAAAGCTTATCCTCTGCAAAAACATCTGAATTGCATAGCTTATTCATAAGTGTTGATTTGCCTGCATTAGTATATCCCACCAGTGCCACTGTAGGAATGGTATTCCTTTTTCTAGCTTCTCTGGTACGATTTCTTCGTATGCTAACCTGACTCAATTCAGACTCAAGAAAATTAATCCGCCTTCTTATGTGGCGTCTGTCAACTTCCAACTTCTTTTCACCTGGTCCTCTGGTACCTATTCCGCCACCAAGCCTCGATAACTGACCTCCCAGGCCGGTCAACCTTGGAAGCATATACTTTAACTGGGCCAGTTCAACCTGCAGTTTTCCTTCCTTTGAGCGTGCCCTCTGAGCAAATATATCCAGTATCAAGGTAGTCCTGTCAACAACCTTTACACCCGTTACATCCTCAATGTTTCTAACCTGTGCCCCCGAAAGCTCCACATCAAAAATTAACGTATCGGCACCTTCAGCCTGGCATATTAGACCTATTTCTTCGGCTTTTCCTTTTCCAATATAGAACGCTGCATCTTTAATGGGTTTTTTCTGCAGTATTTTACCTATAACCACAGCACCGGATGTATTCGCAAGTTCCTCGAGCTCGTCAAGGGATCTTTCTGCTTCACTTTTACCGCCGATCATTCTTCCCGATAATGTCTCCAAACCTACAAGTATTACTCTTTCTGCTTCAATATCATTATCGTAAAATGCTATTTTATTATTTTTATCGCGGTCAATTATCAATTTGAATATATGACCCAATTCAGGGTCATCAGGTTGGTATGGTCCATATATATCCGCTGAATCGAATTCTCCGGTTTCACCCCTTGAAGGTATGGAAACATAAGCTTCTACGAACTCTCCATCTTTTACTCCTAAGGCTATCATTGCATCAAGTCTCAGGTTAATAAGAGAACTGATATCTACAGAAGATAGCTGCCCCGTCCCATTTGGATGAGTGTGAATGCACCTAATACCTGAAAGCCGCATTTTACTTCTGCGTCCATCAACCTCAGGCAGCGATACGGTTGAGCTATCTCCTATGCTTATATCCATAACAGTTCCTTTTCTATTAATGTAAACAGCAATCTCCCGATTTATTTTGCTTGTAAAAAACGTAAGCTTTTGAACAAGTTCTTGAGGTATTAAGTCCCCGCTTTCAAAAGCCATGTCAAAAATTCCTTCTATTTCTTTTATAACCGATTCCTTTATAGATCCAACATTTCCAATTATATTAATATAATTCACCCCTAAATAAACACTATCTACTTATTTATATTTTATATTATAACATACCATTTCCGACCATCAAGGCCTTATTATATGTTATTTAAGCATTATTATAAGACGATGTTTCATACTCTTCAAATATGGCCTCCTGATGTGCCTTGAGTTTCTCCAAATACTTTCTTAATACGTTTTGCTGTTCATATTTCATATGAATTATTCTAAGGCCATAATCAAATGTATATTCATTTTTCATAGACCAAACCACTTCAGCTGTTAAGTTTACCTGGTTATTATCCAAATATAGTTTTAAATCAATATTCCGCTTGGTTCCAAATTCCATCTTAGTACAAATAAGGAGTCCGCCAAAGCTGATATTTTTTACAATGGCTGCAAATTCAGACATGTCATCTCTCAGCATCACGCTTGAGTACAAAGAAACAGGAAATCTTTCAAAAGCCCTGTTGTTTATAATATATTCATCATTTTCAACTACAAGCTGCATATCATTCTTATCAATATCAATATTGACAATGTGGCAGCTTGTATTGTATATATTATTATTACATTTTAATGCAATAGCTAACATGTCTCCTTCAAACAACATACAATGGGCAAATTCCTTCACAATTTTAATTGTTATAGCTTGTCCTCCACTTTCATGATCCTTTTCATCAATTACCTTAGTTTTAACTATATTTACTGAGTGATGTCTTATAGAAATAATATCACCAGGCTTTATAAACATAAATTCCTCCATTTTACCAATAATCAAATCAATATGTTTATCGGCACAAAATTCAAATATTTTAATAATGGTCATATGACATACCATTGAAAAATATTCAATTATAGTATAAACTTTAATTACAGTACAAACTTTACAATAATATACTAAAAAAATAACAGAAGTTTGCTGAATACTAAATTTAGAGGGGAGTTAATTACTATGAAAAACAGAAAAATTATTGCTTTATTACTTATCATTGTTTTTAGTATTTCAATTTTTTCTTTCCCAGTTTTCGCTCAAGCAAGCAATAGCAACCTTCAGTCAGTGATTGAAACTTTTTACACTGCACGGAACAACAATCAGTTTGGGAAATTTATTAACAGCTTTTATTTTGCAGATTTGATTTCGGAAGAGGACAAGGCTGCACTAAGTCAAACATTCTACAATGAGAGGATCAACTATGGAATAGAGCCCGTTGAATCAAAATTAATTGATAATAGTACAGGAGAATTTACCTATTTCGAAATCTCAAGAATAAAAGGCAATAACAACAGATTTGCTTTATCTACTTCCAAAGTTAAAGCAACTCTTAAGAAAAACCAAACCGGCTGGAAAATTTATGATCTTAATTACATACAGTCATATCCTTTATCCATTCCTCAAGATATTGTGAACACTTTCTATACAGCAAGAAACAATAAGGATTTTGACAAATATCTTAATAGTTTTTACTATGCAGATTTACTTGATGAAGCAACTATAAATTCTATGAAGGATACATTTTACATTAATTTCTCTTTTACAGTTAACTATTCAATTGAACCAATTGATTTAATTGTGAAAGACTCAAACAATGTAGAATTTGTTTATGATGAGATACAGACAGTAACAAACGGTAGTGCAAAACTTGTTATAAAAACCAAAGTATCGGCTTATCTTAAAAAGAAAAATTCTGAATGGAAGATAGAAAGTTTTAACTTTGGTACAAGCACATTTGAAAAGTTATAAATATATAATACAGTAGGTTTGGAGCATTTAAAAATACTTAAACCTGAACATTTTTTAAATGCTCTAAACTTTTTTATTTTATTGTATAATTAATGGGAAAATATCATATACTATATTGTGCATATAACAATATTATCCATAATCTGTCATTTACTTTTGCAAAAAAATATGTTATTTTATTTAAGCACAATTAATTTATCGCGGGGTGGAGCAGTTGGTAGCTCGTCGGGCTCATAACCCGAAGGTCGTAGGTTCAAATCCTTCCCCCGCAACTAAGCAAAAGTCGCTTGATATGAACTTCAAGCGGCTTTTATATTTAAATCACCAATTTTCTATCCAGCCTTGACACGAACATCTGTTCGTGCAATAATTATTATAATGAAGAATTTCAAGGCCTAAAGGTATTGCAAAAACTCATATAATTCAATAAAATCATATAGTGTAGCAAAATGGCAAAGGATGGTTATTAATGACAAGGAACACCAAAGCTAACAAGTATGGCAATGAAAGTATATCCTCATTAAAAGGAGCAGACAGAGTTAGACTTCGTCCGGGAGTTATATTCGGATCTGATGGTCTTGAAGGCTGTCAGCATTCTGTGTTTGAAATACTTTCCAACTCAATTGACGAGGCAAAGGAAGGTTACGGCTCTGTAATTGAAGTAACTAAATTTGCTGATAATTCAATAATGGTCAAAGATTATGGAAGAGGAATTCCTCTTGATTATAACCCTAAAGAAGAAAGATACAATTGGGAACTGGTTTTTTGCGAACTATACGCAGGAGGCAAGTACAAGAACAATTCAGGAGAAAACTATGAATTCAGTTTGGGACTTAACGGTCTTGGAAGCTGTGCTACTCAGTACAGTTCGGAATATATGGATGTTATAGTATTCAGGGATGGTTTTAAATATGAGCTTCATTTTGAAAAAGGCGAAAACATAGGAGGCTTGAAGAAGGAAGAATTCAAATACGCGAATACGGGAACCTGCATAAAATGGAAGCCTGACCTTGAAGTATTCACAGATATCAATATTCCCCTGGAATATTTCCAAACCGTATTAAAAAAACAGGCAGTAGTTAATTCCGGTATTTTATTCAAGCTCTATGATGAAGAATCCGGACAATGTTTTGAATACTGCTACGAAAACGGAATTGTCGATTATATAAAAGAAATATCAGGCGATAAAGGCTTCACCGACATACAGTACTATGAAACATCTACAAAGGGACGGGATAGGGAAGATAAGCCGGAATACAAAGTCAAAATGGAAATAGCATTTTGCTTCAATAACGAAATCAATTTGCTTGAGTATTACCACAATTCCAGTTTCCTTGAACATGGCGGTGCCCCTGACAAAGCAGTAAAGGCAGCCCTCGTGTATGAAATCGACAAATGCCTCAAAGCAAGAAATAAGTATAACAAAGACGAGGCAAAGATTACATTTGCCGATATTCAGGACAGCCTTATTCTTGTGACCAATTCATTTTCTACAGTTACCAGCTATGAAAACCAGACAAAGAAGTCCATAACCAACAAGTTTATCCAAGAAGCTATGACAGATTTCTTAAAACAGCAGCTGGAAATATACTTCATCGAAAACAAAATGGAAAGTGAAAAAATACTTGAACAGGTCCTTGTTAATAAACGAAGCAGAGAAACCGCAGAAAAGACAAGGATCAATATAAAAAAGAAGTTAAACGGTACGGTAGATATTTCAAACCGTGTAAAAAAGTTCGTAGACTGTAGAACCAAAGATATATCAAAGCGAGAGCTTTATATTGTTGAGGGTGATTCTGCTTTAGGCTCCTGCAAACTTGGAAGGGATGCAGAGTTCCAGGCAATTATGCCTGTAAGGGGAAAAATATTAAACTGCCTTAAGGCAGAATATGACAGTATATTTAAAAGCGATATTATTGTTGACCTCCTGAAGGTATTAGGATGCGGAGTTGAAATCAATTCAAAGCATAACAAGGACCTTAATACTTTTGACATAAACAACCTTCGCTGGAGCAAAATAATAATATGTACCGATGCTGATGTTGACGGATTCCAAATTAGAACTTTGATTCTTGCCATGTTGTATCGCCTGACCCCAACACTTATACGAGAGGGAAAGGTTTATATAGCAGAATCTCCACTTTACGAGATAACATACAAAAACAAATCTTATTTTGCATACTCTGATAAAGAAAAAGCGGAAATAACAGCTAAAATGAACGGGAAATATTCAATCCAACGTTCAAAAGGGCTTGGAGAAAATCAACCTGAAATGATGTGGCAAACTACGATGAATCCTGAAACCCGCCGACTGATACAGGTTGTTCCCGATGATTATCAAAAAACAGCAGAGTATTTTGACCTTCTTCTTGGCGACAATCTTTCAGGAAGAAAAAGCTTTATAGAAGAGAACGGTTATAAATACATTGAAATGATTGATATAAGTTAGTATATGCAAGATTTGATCATTTGTTTTAAGATTTAAGGAGAAAAGTGCAATGTCGTACAAAAATAAAGTTGAGCAAAAAATTGTTGAAACTCTTGAAAAAAATTATATGCCCTATGCAATGAGTGTAATAGTTTCAAGGGCAATACCTGAGATAGACGGATTTAAGCCTTCACATAGAAAGCTTCTTTATACCATGTATAAAATGGGTCTGCTTACGGGAAACAGAACAAAGTCTGCCAATGTTGTAGGCCAGACCATGAAGCTTAATCCTCACGGTGATATGGCTATCTATGAAACTCTTGTGCGCCTTACCTCGGGAAATGAAGCTTTGCTTCTTCCATTTGTGGATTCAAAAGGGAATTTCGGAAAGCAATATTCACGAGATATGCGGTTTGCAGCTCCCCGTTATACCGAAGTAAAGCTTGATAAGATTTGTGAAGAGCTATTTAGAGATCTTGAGAAAAATTCGGTAGACTTTATAGATAACTATGACGGTACCATGAAGGAGCCAACATTGCTTCCTACTACATACCCCAATCTCCTTGTTAATGCAAATCAGGGTATAGCAGTAGGTATGGCAAGCAATATATGCAGTTTCAACCTTAGAGAAGTTTGTGAGACTACCATCCAGTTTTTAAACGATGAAAATGTTGATATATTGCAATATCTTAAAGCTCCTGATCTTTCTACGGGCGGCCAGCTTATTTATGTCGAAAAGGATATAAGGGAAATATACAACACGGGAAGAGGCAGCTTCAAACTTCGTTCAAAGTATAAATACGATAAGGAAAACAATTGCATAGAGGTCTATGAAATTCCATATACAACAACTACCGAGGCAATTATAGATTCTGTCATAGACTGCATCAAATACGGTAAAATAAAAGAAATAACCGATGTACGCGACGAGACGGACTTAAATGGTCTTAAGATTACCCTTGACCTCAAGAGAAACACTGACCCGGAAGCATTAATGAATAAGCTATTTAAGCTTACTCCATTGCAGGATACATTCAGCTGTAATTTTAACCTGCTTGTTAAGGGTAGCCCTAGAGTTATGGGGATTCGTGAAATACTTAAGGAATGGGTGGCTTTCAGGATAAACTGCATTAAGCGACAGACTCTCTATGATATTGAAAAGAAAAAAGATAAGCTGCACCTGCTTTTAGGTCTTAGAAAGATTCTTTTGGATATAGATAAAGCCATCAGGATAATCAGGGAAACAGAGCAGGATTCTCAGGTAATTCCCAACCTTATGAGCGGTTTTAACATAGATAACACTCAGGCGGAGTTTATAGCGGAGATTAAGCTTAGAAATCTTAATAAAGAGTATATCCTTAACAGGGTAAGCGAAATAGAAGATCTTGAAAAGGAAATTCAAGAATTAAACAGTATTTATAACGATGAAAAAAAGATCCGCAAAATCATAGCAAAGCAACTTTCCGAAGTCAGCAAAAAATACGGTCGTGACAGACGTACTGAAATAATACATGAGCATCATATTGAGGAAATAACACAAGAGCATTTTATTGAGGACTATAACCTTAAGCTTTTCCTCACAGACCATAATTATTTAAAGAAAATAGCACTTACATCGCTGCGTACAAGTCCTGATCACAAGCTCAAGGATGATGACTTTATAATACAGGAGCTTGAAACACATAACAAATCGGATTTACTGCTTTTCTCAAACAAGTTTACGGTCTATAAAATGAAGACCTACGAACTTAACGACTGTAAAGCAAGTAGCCTCGGAGAGTATCTTACCAATATTCTCCAGCTTGATGTCGATGAAAAGATTATATATCTAGCTGCAACAGATGACTATAAGGGCTATATGATGTTTTTCTTTGAAAATGGAAAAGCTGCAAAAATAGACTTAAGCAGTTATGCCACAAAAACCAACCGCAAAAAGCTGGCAAATGCATATTCCGATTTGTCACCGCTTATAAGTATAATGTATATTGCAGAAGATATGGATCTTGTGGCTTACAGCAATATTGACAAAGTATTGATATTCAATACAGCATCGATAAACCCAAAAACCACCAGAGATTCTCAGGGAGTTCAGGTACTCCTTTCCAAAAAGGGAAGCAAGCTTGTTAAAATAAAAAAAGCAAGTGAAGTTTCTTTTTCAAACCCGGATTACTACAGGACAAAGAACATCCCGGCAATAGGATGTTATTTAAAGGATGAAGACAGGGAAGATAACCAGATCAAATTGGATTTTTAAAGCATTACCACATGTATTAATATATCTAAATTCAAATAGGGTAGTCGGCTAAATGCCGACTACCCTATTTTTAGAACAATTCATTAAACTGCAAGATATTTAAATTTCCTAGGATCATTTTATCATATCCATACACTAATTTAAGAACCATTCTTTATATGATGAGGCTATTTTCCTTCAAAGTTACGTTCCGCTATCTCAATGGCTTTTCTGACGATATTACCGCAGTTCCTTGACGATACCGATCCCCAACCTTCAGTTTCCACCGTGTTGTAGACTCCAAGCTCCTTTGCTATCTCTGTCTTAAGCTTATCAGACATGATACTTCTTTGCCTACTCACAGCTAATACCTCCTCATTTTAGTTATTACACCTGATTCAAACAACTATAGTTAAAATATAATAATAATTATATATTTAAAATCTTTTTAATTCTTACATTCGGCAGTGTTCATAACATATTGAATATGTTATTTCTTGATAGACAAATGTAAGAGATTATTCAATTTTAAATTAAGTTACGATTAATCTTATACATTCGTCCACCACAAAAATCATAAAATTAATTTAATCATTTTGCACTGCCAAATGTAAGATCAATACAATAACTTATTTAACAATAGTTGTCAGCATGCATGCTTTATTGAATTATCAGTGTAATATTATCGTTAAACATTAACCGTAAAAATACAAACGGTATAAATATTTAACGTCGAAATGCTTGATAGCTTAATTCATATTAAGTTTATTTAACTTTTGTCAAAATATAAATCACTTAAATAAAGCTTTATATTTTAACTTAAAAGTTTCATCAAGCACTTCTGATATTATTATTAACCCATTATAATATATTATTACATGAACTTTTTACCATTTTTATTTTTTAGGCATTTTTTGTGGCTTTGCAGGTATAGATATGTCCGCAAGTGCTTTAGATACTTCTGTATCAAATCTTTGATCCGCTGCCATATCACCCAACGAGATAATACCAACCAGTGTGTTGTTCTCAACTACAGGAAGCCTTCTTATTTGATTCTGCGACATTAATTTTGTAGCATCATCAATATCGGAATCCGGTGAAATTGTAGTTACCTGTGATGTCATTACATCCTTAACAGGCGTATCGTTAGGGCTCTTTCCATGAGCAATATTTCTTACAACTATATCCCTGTCGGTAACAAGTCCTACAACACCACTTTGGTCGCAAACAGGAATAACACCTACATTATGCTTTTGCATAAGCTGTGCGGCTTCAACAACTGAACTATTGGGATTTACATATGCAATGTTTTTTGTCATAATTTCTCTAACTTTCAAACCAAATCATCTCCTTTTTATTTATAAATAAGACTACGTTTTATTTTTCCTTTAATACGTAAAAAAAATTTATGAAAAATATGGTTCATAAAGTCTTAGAACTGCCTGATATTGCCATTTATATACTTTCATTAACTTTATATAATATTTATATAATATATACAAGTAAAGGCTGAGGCATATGAAGAGATTCATACCAATTTTATACACTATAGGTATAATACTGTTATTTGTATTATTATGCAGCTTCCAAAATGTCTCTGATTATTTAAAGTATAAAATATTTTTTGACAATAATCTTGTAATCAATATTTATAAAGCAAATATGAATGTTGATTCCCTTTCATGTGACAAGCAAAATCATTTGGTTCTTATAGCTAAAGTTCGTGATATAAACGGAAACCCATGTGCCAATATACCTTTAAATTTTTTTGTAAGCCCTAATATAGGCAATGTATACCCATCCGAATCAAGAACAGACTCTATGGGTGAAGCTATAATAAAGTACCTTCCTCCTGAACAGTTAAACGTATCTGAAAATGTTGAGACAACAATAAATATAACAGCTCGCATTTACACTACAAATGTAAATTCCGTGACTTCAGTCAAACTTATACGTCCACCGGTTGTTCTACTGCATGGTTATCAGGAACAGCCCGACATATTTGAAGGGATGAAGGATTTTTTATTAAAAAAGAAATTTGATTGTTTGATACCTGCCTATAAATCAGAATTGGGCGTAGAGAATGGTGCTAAAGAATTGGACAATTATTTAAGTACTCAACAGCATGATTACTTAACCAAAGGAATCCAGATAAACAAATTCGACATAATAGCCCATAGTATGGGCGGCCTTGTAGCCAGGTATTACAGCTGTAGTCCCGATTATGTGGCTAAAGATAACATAAATAAAATTATATTCGTATCGGTACCTCATAAGGGGTCCTATTGGGCATCTTTAGGTACAAAACTTTATAATGATCAGGGCATTAAAGACCTTACTCCCGATAATCCACTATTGTCAAAAATATTACCATCAATGTTAAATAACGGATTAAACAAATTTATTTATACAGGGAGTATTTTAGGGCAATATGATGAAGTTGTAACTGCTGAAAGTGCAAGCCTTGATGAATGGAAAATCGATACAGAGGTTTTTAATGTAGGAGAAAATAATCTTACAATAGATAAATTATTAGACGGTAGTATTCTTAATGCCGCAAACCATAAAAACATACTTTTTAACAATAAAGTTTTTGAAAAAATCGAAGAAATGTTAAATAATAAACTTCCGCTCCCGGAAAGCAAACCAACTAAATAATAAGTAGATATTATCCACATATCTGTGGATAACTTATCATAGAATAAAAATCCTAAAACCGTTGATTTACAACACGTTAACCGTTTTAGTATTATGTAAATAAAAATATGTGTGCAAAAACTGTGTATAACTTTTGCGTTTATCCACAGTTATCACTCAGGTGTAATATTATTAATATTTAAAACTGAAATAATTCGACACTGAGATTATATCTCAGTATAAGCTCCATGTCAATAGAAGGAATTTTATTTGATAAAATATTTTTTATGCATATAAATCATTCTACCCCTTGACTTCAGAAATCCAGTAATATCAAGGGGTAGAACAGAACTTATTCATTTTTCAATTAATTGCAGATTTGGTTAATGCTTAATTGAGTTCTACAGTAAATGAATAATCATATACGCCCTCCGGTGCAACACCTATATTGAGGATAAAAGCTGCCGAAATTATACAAAATGCTACAGTAATTAATGCGAATATGTATTTCAAAAATTTAAACCTGGTGTTAGAAAATTTATTAATTGCATGTCCGTAAAAGAATGCCACTCCTATTAAACCAACACCGGCATATCTAAAGTTCTGAGCACATACTACAGGAAAAGATAATCGGGACTGAAGCAAAAGCCCAAAAGGTAATATTAAGCATAACAGCATTATAAACCCTTTGCCTTTTAAAAGATTTACATTCTGAACAATCAAATAAACAGCCAATATGATTATCAAAGCAGATGTCACAAATAACAATAATGTTGCAATTCTCTCAAGTCCTTCAAATCGCCATTCTCCAAAAAGTGATGACTTCAATACATAATCTGCAAACAATTCGTTTCTGCCTGTAAAAGGATCTTGTGTAAAGGGCTGCTCAATAAAGCCTTTTATCGGAATATATAATAGATTTTTAAGTGTATTTGCATATCTTTCAAAATTAACATCAGGAGCATACAAAAGCCCTTGTCCGAACTTTACAAAATTTCTTATTGGGAAAATTATACACAGAGGTATGGAAATGGTCAAAAAAACACCCGCCTGCCTAAGAATATATTTATAATTCCTCTTATCCCGTAAAATTGTTACAGCAAACACAGCTAAAGCTATAGGAACAAGTATTATACCATTTTTCTTCGCAAGCATGGTGAGAGACAAAAACAGAGCCATTAAAACTACATTCTTTATGGTTTTGTCCTTCATCCACCTGATCATATAATATACAGCAATTATGTAGAAGAAATACATTGTATTATCATTATTCAAGAAGGATGCAAAGTATATGTTGTAAGGGAAAAATGCAAATATCGCTAAAGCCGCCAATGTTACCAATTTCTTAGGCTTAAATTCCTTTAATATTTTATAAAAATATATCAATGTCATGCTGTTTAAGAAAACCATCTCAATTTGAACAAGCCTGAAGGAGTAGAAATTGCTTAGTCCTATTATCTTACCCAGTTTGTAAAATACTGCACAAATTATATAATGCAGTGGCGGATGATATGCCTGACAATAGCCTATATTCGGCAAAGAAAACTTTTCTGCCACATACCTGACATAATCAAGATGACTGAATGAACTTCCAATTACATCATGCTGCCTGATTGTAAAAGGAGTATAAAGTGTATAAACAACTCTTAAAAGTATTCCTGTAATAATAATCATAACTGCCATAGAATCGGTATCAAGCTTCTTCTTAATTTTTAAATATACAGCATAACCTATAACAGGTATGATACAAATAAAAAATGATAATTGAATATCGGTTGTACCGATACTTTTATCATTTAGAAAGAATACTGCATAAACCAACAACAAAAAAATTGATAGAATCGGAACGTAAAATCTTTTAATTACCTGTTGAACAATTCCGCTAAAATTATTATCACATTTTTTTTCATTCTTATAATTTTTTCCTTTATTTTTTGTTTTAGTAACGTTCACCATAATATCACCACTATTTCAAATCTATAGTAACCTGCAAAAGGTGTAAGTTTAAAATTAAACTTACACCTTACTTATTTTAATTCCTAAAACTTATTTATCCCCAAAATTAATATTGATAGTCTTAAGAAATTCTTCATTACTCTTTGTCTGCATGAGTTTGTTAACAATCATTTCTGTAACTTCAGCCGTACCCATATTGCTCATTGCCTTCCTTATAGCCCAAATACTTTCAAGTTCCTTTTGATTAAGGAGTAATTCTTCTCTTCTTGTACTGGATTTGTTTATATCTATTGCAGGGAATATTCTCTTCTCTGAAAGTCTTCTATCAAGATGAAGCTCCATATTACCCGTTCCCTTAAATTCTTCAAATATAACATCATCCATTCTGCTACCTGTTTCTATCAAAGCAGTAGCCATAATGGTAAGACTGCCCCCAAACTCAATATTTCTTGCAGCTCCAAAAAACCTTTTTGGCTTGTGGAGTGCTCCCGGATCAAGACCTCCGGACAATGTCCTTCCTGTCGGCGGAATGGTAAGGTTATATGCCCTTGCAAGCCTTGTTATACTATCCAATAATATTACAACATCTCTCTTTTGCTCAACAAGCCTTTGTGCTCTCTCAAGTACCATTTCCGCAACCTTAATATGATGCTCAGGTACTTCGTCAAAGGTAGAATATATAACCTCTCCCTTTATTGAACGCTGCATATCGGTTACTTCCTCAGGCCTTTCGTCAATAAGAAGCACAATCAAATCCATTTCGGGATAATTTGTAGTAATGCTGTTGGCAATCTTTTTTAACAGCATTGTCTTACCCGCCTTCGGAGGAGAAACAATCATACCGCGCTGTCCCTTACCGATAGGAGCTATCATATCAATCAATCTTGTAGAAAGTTCCCTTGGTGAAGTTTCAAGTGTAATTCTTTGATCCGGATATATGGGAGTCAAATATTCAAAAGGTATTCTTTTAGAAGCAACTTCAGGCGAATCACCGTTTACAGATTGGACATATAAAAGTGCCTGAAATTTTTCACCTTCTTTGGGTATTCTACCTTTACCCTTTATCTTATCACCGGTTTTAAGGCTAAATCTCCTGATCTGAGAAGGAGAAACATACACATCCTTTGCTCCTGATAAATAGTTATCACTTCTTAAAAAACCATATCCATCAGGCAATACTTCCAAAACTCCCTCAACAGGATCATCACTTTCTATTTTCTCAGTGGAAGTGGGTTTGTCTACAGGAATAGGCTTCTCTATAGGAGTGGCTTTTTCTACAGTAGCCTGTAGAATACTTTCATTTTTGACCTCAGGCTTGAAATCAGTCTTTATTTCCACCTTCATTTCAGGCTTTTGTTCATTTACCACGTCACTTTTTTGAACAGTATTCTGATCGGATAAATTTTCCGTTTTAGCTTCTACTCTGTTTTCATTTTTTTGCCCAGCCTTAAATTCTTTTGGTTGATCAAACTTTCTTATTTTGCCGGACTCTACCCTTCTGCTTTCGCTTGCAGCTTTATCCTTGTCTGCAGCTGATTTATCACTTTCTAAAGCAATGTCACCTTCGGCGTTTATTTCCGATTGTTCTTTAATATCTTTTGGATTGATTTTATCAACATTTGATGTCTCTAAAGCTTCTTCACTTATTTTAGGCATGGAAGGCTCGGGCAAATTATCTGACTGTGTTTTCTCAGCATCTTCTGCTTTCTCTGCTTTCTCATCAGCCTTTTCAATATCATTTGTTTTTATGTTTTCGGGTGTTTTATTATCAGACAATTTACTTGTTTTAAGCCTTGACCCACGTTTTTCTTTTGTTTTAGTTTCTGATTTTTTATTATCATTTACATCATTATCATTTACATTTTCTTTTGTATTTTCTTTTTCCTTATCCTCAGCTTTTGCTGTGTTCTTATTTTCAGCTTCTTTCTCAGAGGCTGCTTTTGCAGGTCTTCCTCGTCTGGATTTCTTAAGTACAGGCTCACTTTCTTCTTTTTTTTCTTCTTGCTTTGGAGCCTGACTTTCTTCCTTATCATTCTTTTTATCTGATCCTTTTTCCGATTCTTTTTGTACGTTTTCCCCTTTTTCGTTACTTTGATCTATATTGCTGTTTTCGGACTCTAATATTTTCGCAATTAATTCACTTTTTTTATATTTCATTATACTTTTTAGTCCCATCATTTTTGCAATATAACGTAAATCTTCAAGGGTTTTGCTTTCGAGATTTATACCCTCCATAGTCCACCACCTTATATAAGCTTTATATATTTATTTCCATCGTTTTGGGAATTCATTCAAGTAGATGTACAACTACAACCTTCAAAAACAGAAGATTTTTGTGTAGATGAGATAAACGATTGCTACTTTGTCAACATTATAGCACTCAAAAAATACTTTGTCAACGCAGTTAGGAAATGTTGTAAATTATTTCCTTCCGTTTGACATGATATAGAAAAACCAATACCGTTGTTTCAATTTACATTCAGCACTGTTTGTCATCAGCCTTTTGCACCAAATGCTTTGCAGAGCTTTTTATAAAATCGTTGGACTTTTTAGTCAGCATTATATGATTTCTTTTTAATATATCCTTTAAATCCTTATTTGAAGATGCATCAACTACCGTGCTTGCAAAACATCTTAAGCATTTTAGGTTTATTTTGTCTTCATAAAGAAGCAGTTCAACCTCATTGCTGCCACATTCACAGTAGAGATTTCCGCTTTCGGCTATATCATGAATTTTGTTCAAGGCATCAAGCATAACTTGCGTATTTAAAAAGTATTTATCATATCCAAATAAATCAATCAACTCATCAAATTTTTTCTCAAGACTGTCTATCCTCTTCCTAACCTCTTCATCCGCACCGATAAAACACAATTCAATTCCTGTATGGGGACAGTGTAAAACACTGACAGGCTTCATTAAAAGGTCATTTCTTGATAACGTAAATATATGATTGCTGTCACAACCTATACATGGAATATTAATTCTAAAATCACTTATATTATCATTGAAAACAATTATTTTTGAATTATTGCAGCGACAGGTAAAAGTATGTGCTCTTTTACCCAGCAGCTTAAAAAGCGAAACATTAAAAAATTCAAAAGATCCGCAAAAATTACATTTATATCCCATGGTCAAACAAGTATTTATCAGCATATGAAACACCTCACGATAATAATTCGCCAAAGCAATGAAAAAATCCTCTTTTAAAGAATTATAGCCAGGAAATGATTTTTTTATAAAATTTAATTAATTAAATATGAATAATTTGTTATAATATACTATGCGATGGGTATAAAATCAAAAATTGCTTGTGATTTTTAATCTCATTGCTAAGCACCAAAAAAATCTTATTAAGGAGTGATTTTGATGGACAAGTATATCTGTACTGTATGTAGTTACATTTATGATCCAGAAGTGGGGGATCCGGACAGCGGAATTGCACCCGGAACATCGTTTGAAGATATCCCTGATGATTGGGTTTGCCCATTATGTGGTGTAGGTAAGGATTCATTTGAAAAGTACACTGAATAAGAAATGGTTTACATTTTTAAATGATAACGAACTGTAAAGATATGCTTACCATTCTTCTGCAGTTCGTTACCTTCAAAATCACTGCTAAATCTGGTAATATAAGCATTTGTAAGAATTTATCCAATCTATAATCCCCAAACTTATTGAATTTAATCTTTATTTGATATATAATTAGATTGATACAAGCTAACTGTATTGATTCAATATTGATCTTGCGTTAATTTGCGTTAATTAAAGAATTGTCTTTTTACTTAGTGTTATAGCCTTATAATTTATTTCGAATTACTATTGAAATAATATACCAGGACTAGAAGATTTATCAGGCTAAAAATTTCAGAGGGGGCTTAAGCAATGAAAGTTGAAGTCAAGGAACTAAACAACGTCAAAGTTGTTAAACTTATAGGTCAAGTGAGAATATCTACGCAGAATGAATTTAAAGATCTCCTTGATAATCTCGTAAAGGAAAGTGCCGGTCAGATTGTAATAGTAAACATGGAAGGTATTATCTATATGAATAGTATCGGACTCGGTATAATCATAGATACCTATAAGAAATTCAAAGAAATGAATGGACGAATGGTACTTTGCAATCTATTACCTGAAATTATGAATTTGTTTGAGGTAACAAGGCTAAATAGATTTATTGAGATTTACGGCAACGAAAGTGAAGCACTTAAGAAGGTAACTGCATAGAATATATCAAACAACAGTATATCAAATATTTAATAAAAATAATTGTTGCATTGTATTTCTATTATGATATAATCTATGTGAATCGATATATTCGATAGATATTTGAACAAAGCTTATTTGAACAATGGCGTTCTCAAATGAGGTTATGACCTTCTTTGAGTACGCTTTTTTACTGTTTTTATGATCATTGAGTTAATTAGGAATGTTTAATAATATTGGAAAGGTGTGTTGTATATGTCTAACTTTTCGAAGGAAGATATTTTAAGGATCGCGAAAGAGCAGGATGTTAAGTTTGTAAGGCTTCAGTTCACTGATATATTCGGTATATTGAAGAATGTTGCCATAACTGTTGAACAACTGGAAAAGGCTTTAGACAACAAATGCATGTTTGACGGATCATCAATAGAAGGGTTTGTACGTATTGAAGAATCAGACATGTATCTTAGACCGGATATAAATACTCTTGCAATTTTTCCATGGAGACCTCAAGCAGGAAAAGTTGCACGATTGATATGTGATGTTTATAACCCTGACGGAACACCGTTTGAAGGTGATCCGAGGTATATACTTAAAAGAGCAATAAAAAAGGCAAAGGATATGGGCTATGATGAATTTAATGTAGGTCCTGAATGCGAATTTTTTCTGTTCCTCACAGACAACGAAGGAAACCCTACAACAGAAACCCATGACAATGCCGGTTATTTTGATTTAGGACCTGTTGACCTTGGAGAAAATGCACGCAGAGATATGTGTCTGGTTCTTGAAGAAATGGGTTTTGAAATTGAAGCCTCTCACCATGAAGTAGCTCCAGGCCAGCATGAGATTGATTTTAAATACGGTGAAGCTCTTAAAACAGCAGATAATATAATGACATTCAAACTTGTTGTAAAAATGGTGGCACAGAGAAACGGTCTCCATGCAACATTCATACCAAAGCCCATATTTGGTATTAATGGTTCGGGAATGCATACCAATATGTCACTATTCAAAAACGGTAAAAATGCATTCTATGATGAAAAGGATCCGCTGCAGTTAAGCAAAGACGCATATTATTTTATAGGTGGGATTATGAAGCACATGAGGTCTATAGTTGCTATTACAAACCCTCTTGTCAATTCATATAAAAGACTTGTTCCCGGCTATGAGGCACCTGTATACATTGCATGGTCAGCCAGAAACAGAAGTCCTCTAATAAGGATTCCTGCTGCAAGAGGTTCTGCAACAAGAGTTGAATTAAGATGTCCGGATCCATCATGTAATCCGTATTTGGCACTGTCAGCTATTCTTTCAGCCGGACTTGATGGTATTAAGAATAAAATTGAACCACCTTCACCTATAGATAAAAACATTTTTGAAATGACTGATGAACAGCGTAAGGCAGAAGGTATTGATTCACTTCCGGGCAATTTGAAGGAAGCTATAGACGAGCTAAGCAAGAGTGAACTTGCACGAGAAGTATTGGGAGAGCATGTTTTTAATAAATTTATAGAAGCCAAAAAAGATGAATGGAAGGATTATAGCACAAAAATAACCAAGTGGGAAATTGATCAATATTTAACTAAATATTAATTTAATTAAAATAATAAATTGAATATGCTATGTAGAATTATACCAGCAGCAATGGAGCAGCCGGACCTTTAGGTTCGGCTGTCTTAATTTATGTATGGAAAATTTAACTAATAACAATTGATTACAAAAAATTTTAAACATTTAATTCTAAAGTAACAGGGGTGTGTTGTGTGGGATCTCCAAGAATTTTAATTGCTATGAATAATGATGTTTCATCAGGAAAATTTAAAACACTTTTCACCGAAAGCGGTTTTATCGTTGTAGGACAGGTATCAGACGATCAGGAATGTCTAAGAAGGGTCCGTACACTCGGTCCTGATTTGGTTGTCCTTGATTATGATTTACCGGTATCCAGCGGCTTCGAGGTAGCAAAGATAATATTGGAAGATAAATTAAGTGATGTTATTCTAATTGCAACCGAATCTCAAAAAGCCCTTGTTGAGGAGCCGGATGATGATATAGGATTTTCTTGTATTACTAAACCTGTGAGAAAGACAACTCTTTTAAATACAATAGACCTAATGTTTAGAGCGAGAAAGAAAATTAATACATTAGAAAAGGAAATCACTGATCTTAAGGAACTGCTGGTCACCAGAAAAGAGGTTGAAAAAGCCAAAGGTCTTTTGATGAAACACCTTAATCTTTCTGAAGCAGAAGCCTTTAAAAGAATACAAAAGCAAAGCATGGATAAGGGCATTTCAATGAAAGAAATTGCAAAAGCCATTATACTTGCATATGATATTTAGAATAAACTTTTAAGCATATTTTACGATATTTGTTTTGTCATTCAAAATATTTTTGGATGTATTAATTTACTTTTTACGTGGAGGTATTATATGAGCAATAAACGTCCTTTAATAGGTATTACTCCATGGTATGACTATACCAATCAGATGACTTTCATAAAAAAGGGTTATTGCGAAGGTGTCAATGAAGCCGGAGGCCTCGGTGTTTTGTTGCCCATGTGCACAGAGCGGGATATTTTGGAAAATATAGTGGAGTACTGCGACGGGTTTCTCATTTCAGGAGGACCCGATGTAGACCCTAAATACTTCAATGAAATAAACCATCCTTTCAATGGGGACATTTCACCATACAGAGATATAATGGAAATATATATAATCAAAAGAGCCATTGAACTGAACAAACCTTTGTTTGGGATATGCAGGGGTATACAGATAATGAATGTTGCTATGGGAGGCACCCTTTATCAGGATATACACTCACAAATTAAGGACAAAGATGTTATTAAGCATTCACAAGCTGCTCCTAGCTGGTATCCAACTCATAAGATCAGCATCAAGAAAGGTTCACTGCTAAATAAATTATTAAAATCAAATACAATAGAAGTTAATTCTTTCCACCATCAATCAGTGAAGGATTTAGCACCCGGATTTGAAATAAGTTCAACTTCGGAAGACGGTATAATCGAATGTATAGAATATAAAAATCATAGATTTGCATTGGGAGTTCAATGGCATCCCGAACTGATGTGGGAATCTGATAAAATTTTTCTAGCTCTATTTGAAGGTTTGGTTCAAAGTTGCAAATAATTTTTTATTACATAATAGCTTACAATAGTATATCAGCCGGCATGTTTTGTCGTTTTTAAGCATATTTTGTCGTTTTTAAGCTTTGTATTGAACTCCCCAAAACCTTATGATAATTTATAAGTATAAAAGGCGTGACAATCTTGGTATTAATGCGTTTTATGTACTTTTTGGTCTTCATTTGTCACTTATTGTATGTTGGATATTTAGAACTTAGCATCAAGTTTTGTTGCAATATATAATATGTTGTCGAATTCCTCTGAGTTATTGTGTTTACTTAAAAAATATGGTACTGTATTATTGTTATCATAATTTGGAGGAAGGAATTATAGTATATGGAGCAGTTTTCGCTGATTGAGTTTTTAACCATGTCAATTCCTGAAGCATTTTTGCTATCGTTTTTTATTTGGACTATACTTGGGAAAAAAGATACTGTAAAATTCTATAATGTTATTGCTGTAGCTCTTATTACTTCAATAGCATTTGCCAGTATAAATTTTATATGTAATTCGAATACCACACTTACTGCTATATTAAATCTTATAATACTTACAGTTACAATATTTTTTCTATATAACTCAAGTTTTCTTGAAGCAATAGTTGCAGCATTATTAGCTTTTATTGTACTAACAATTACACAGGCTGTAGTTACTAATATAGGATTAATTGTTACGAATTACAGCTTTAATGATATTGAAAGAGATGAATTTTTAAAACGAATGTTATTCGTAGCATCTTTTTTGATATTCAGTATAATAACATTAATCCTCTTCAAGTTAAATTTAAAAGTACTAAATTTCAAGAAAAAACACATAAGCATATATTATTTAACCAGAGTACGTTATGTTGTTCTGCAATTGCTATTTACATTTTTAATTATTATTTTTAATTTTAGGATATATTGGTCGAATAAAGAATTATTTAATTCTTTTAGCGATAAAGTCTTAATTGCAATGAATTTGGCGTTTGTCGTTATATTTACTGTAGTCATTGTAGTAAATGTATTTAAAATGAGAAGAGATATTCAAAAAGAAGAGGAACAAAAAAGGGTATATGATAATAGAGAAGTTTTTCAGAATATTGACTATCTTTGTAGATTAATGGAATATGAAGACTATAATGAAGTTAAAAATATACTTATTTCTATGAAGAACGATGTAAATTCAGATATGAAAGCAAAAAAAAATTAATTTGCTCTAATAGAGTATACTCTATTAAATAAAGGGACAGGGGGATGTTATTTATGAAAAACAAATTATTAATGCTACTGTCATCGGCACTCTTTATTATTTCAGTCTTAGTAAGTAGTACTGCTTGTGCGTGGATATTTTATCAACCTAAAACACCAAAGTGCTTCAGAAAGTAGCCTTGCATGATATCCTCTATTATTAAATCTTCTTTATATCCTCTATTCTATATCCTTTATTCTTTGTGCAAAAATAATAGAACACTTCAAAAACAGTTGAAGTGTTCTATTATTTTAGTCTATATTTATTGTATTAACATTGATTATATATATTATGGAATAATGACATATAATATGTTAAAATCTTTGATGACTCCTTTTTAATATATCTTAGAGAGGTAAATATATGAATGGTATTATAAAATCAATTGAGTCAGCTTTTGGAAACATGAATTCTCCGGTACTACTTACAATAAAGTCTTTAGTAATAATACTTATTTCTATAATTGTAGTCAAAGTAGGTAATTTTATTATTAAAAAGACTTTTGAAAAACAAAAGAATTTTAAATACAGCATAAATATTAAACGTATTGACACAATGTCAACCCTAACACGAAGTACATTCAAATATTTAATATACATACTGGCTGTATTATCTATATTAACAGATGTTTTTGACATCAAATCGGTATTGACTGCTGCAGGTATAGGAGGATTGGCTATAGGTTTTGGAGCACAAAGCCTTATCAAAGATATAATATCAGGATTCTTTTTGGTTTTTGAAAACCAATTTGAGGTTGGTGATGTTATTACAATTGACAATCTTACCGGAAAAGTAGAAAATATTGAATTAAGAGTTACACGAGTAAGAAATTCTAATGGAGACCTTTATATAATACCAAATGGAGAAATTAAAAAGGTCATTAATCATTCAAAAGGTGATAAACTGGCAAACATTGATATCCCAATATCCTACGAAGCAGATTTAAGCATAGCAAAAGATATTATAAATAAAATATGCGAAGAGGTTGCAAAAGAATTTGATGTAATAGTAGAAGCTCCAAAAGTACTTGGAATAGTAGAGTTTACTAGGGATAATTTAGTTTTGAGAGTAACTACAAAAACATTGGCTAACGAGCAATATGCAGTTGAAAGAAGATTTCGTGAACTCGTTAAAACTGAGTTTGACAAAGCCAATATAAAATTTTACAAGCAAAGACTTCTGTAAAGTATTCTTTTAGTATATAACATTTTGTTTTCGGAGGAGATAATATGCCCATTAAGTTTAATGTCGGTGATGTAGTTGAAATGAAAAAACAGCATCCATGCGGAAACAAGCAATGGGAAATAACACGAACCGGTGCAGACTTCAGAATAAAGTGTCTTGGCTGTTCTCACCAGGTAATGTTACCACGCCCAAAATTTGAAAAAAGCGTAAAGAAGATCATCAAATCTGTAGATGATGTTATATAATAATAATTACATACTAGCTATTTTCATCATAAAAATGACATTGTATAATCAATTGCTAGTTATTGATAACTTTACCTTCATTAGTAATTTTCTTAACTGGGAGTAAAAAATTGATTAAAGAAGTTTTAACATTAATTTCAATCTTTAATAATACATTAGAGGGCATTATAGCTTTACTTTTCTATACATTTATTATTGGACAAAAAAAATTTATTTTTAATAACAAATTAAAATCAATATTATATTTACTTACATATAATGTATTCTGCTTTTATTTAGATTCATTAATATCAACATCAGGTCTGCATACTATACTCTATATAATTTTTTATATTGTGTTTATAGGTAATATTACTAAAACATCATTTGGCAAATCATTTGTAACAGTAATGCTAGTATCAATTTTATTTACGATAACTGAACTGTTACTTATTTTAATAAGTATGCTTATATTTAGAAAAGGTTACTTAGAGATAATAATTATACCAAGATTTTTGATTTTTGGTGGCTTGATTATAAGAATAATTCAGTTTCTTTTGGTGTTATTATTAAACAAATATTACATGGGATCATTTGAAAAAATTCTATTTCATAATAAGAAAAATGGAGTACCTACCGGATTAGCACAAATCTATGTTTTTTCTTTATTCTGTGTTGTTTCTTTCTGGAAAGAAGGATTTCAATATCAGAACTCAATAACGAATCAATTCATCGCTATGTCACTTTGTGCATTAACTATAATATTCGGCCTGGTTGAATATAAAGAGAGAGATAAGGAGATGAAAGTAAACTATAGGTTAAAGCTTCAGGAAGCTAACTTTCAAAATATGGAGAAGCTTATTGGTATTTTAAGAAAGAATCAACATGATATAGGTAACCACTTAAATACAATCTTGGCAATTACCAAACTGAGAAAAGATGATAGTTTAGATAGAATAGAGGCGTATATAAGTTCACTTACAGACAGCATAAAATCATCTTTTAAATCATACGATACAGGTAACAGTTATATTAATAGCTTACTTGCGGTAAAGGATAATGAAGCAACAGAGAAAGGAATCCGGCTTGAAGTTGATTTTAATGCGAAATTAGACTTGCTTCAAATCAGTGACCAAGTACTTATAAGCATTATCAGCAATATAATTGATAATGCTTTTGATGCAATGGATAATATAACTCACTCTAATCATAAATTCATTTCAATATTCGGGTATATAGAAAACAATATGTACAATCTTTCTATATGTAATAATGGCCCTGTAATTTTAAAACAAAATCTTGGCAAAATATTTGAGCTTGGCTTTTCTACAAAGGGCACTTTAAGTGGATATAATGGCTATGGTCTTTATATTGTAAGACAATTTGTAAAGGAATATAATGGTGAAATTACTGTTACGAGTGATGAGGATGAAACTGAGTTTTTAATTAGATTTCCACTAATTTAAAAAATTATGATATTATAGCAAATTCAATTTATTATCAATCTTCCGTAAAGCTAAAAACTTCTTCTATTTGTTTGTTAAAAACTTTAGCTATATCATAAGCTAATTGACAACATCGTTTATTGTTATCATTCTTCCCATAATTATTTACGAAGTATTTTTTCCATAGATTTCCCTTTTGCCAATTCATCAATCAGCTTATCCAAATACCGAATTTCTCGCATTATCGGCTCTTCTATGTCTTCCACTCTTATGCCGCAAACAACTCCCTTTATTAAAGTTCTTGATGGGTTTGGAAGCGGAGCATCCTTAAAAAATGTTTCGCAGTCTACTTGCTTTTTCAATTGTTCCTCTAGTTCTTCCCGGGTATAGCCGGTCAACCAGCAAATGATTTCATCAACTTCTGATTTTGTACGTCCCTTTTTCTCTGCCTTTGCAACTAAAAGTGGATATACCTTAGCAAAACTCGTTGTATAGATTCTATGTTTGGACATTGTAATTCCTCCCAATATTTATATTCTCAAATTATAAAGAAACATTTGCAAAACCACCAACTTCAGCAACTTCTTTTGCATCATGGTATCATCTGTAAAATCTATGATGTTTTCTAAAATCATTTATTTACATTATTATATCAAATAATACCAAACAACATTAGTTATAAATTTGGAGTTTTTGAAACGGTAAATCATTATTCTCTTTATAAACTTTTCTCGATTCATTTATAATTTGCTTATCAGCAGATAATTCTTCGATCTTTTCTCGGCTTATTCCCAATTCTTTTGATACTCCTGAATAATCTTCATTCCACAGTTCCTCATACATTAACTTATTATCCTTAATGGTTAGATACCCATAATGATCTAATCCACCGCCTGCAAAATAAAAAAATATACCTGGATACAATGGATTGTCTGAACAAAACAGTCTCGTTGTTCCTGTTACAAAATCATGATTTCCGATCTCAACTACCGTATCGTTATATGTATACACGGTTATATTTGCACCATTTCTTGCAATGACCAGTTCCGGGATACCGTTATTGTCCAGGTCTCTTATAGAAAAATAAAGTTCCTCATCAGAAGATTTATTATCATATAAACCACTTAAAAATGTGGTATAATCAACTTTCCCTTTCTCATTTAATGTACTTTCAGTTTTACCACAACCACTAAACAAAAATATTACCAATACAGAAAGATAAACCAATAACTTTTTCATGAAATATTCTCCCTAATCTCTTCCTCCTCATCTTTCCGATGAATTCTGTTTTATGCTATAGATACAAAAGACCCGTTGTTTCCAGTATATCATGTTTATCATCACAATAAAATGCTGTGCATAAATTTAAAAAAAACCAATAAAAAGCTAAATGTTAACAAGATTGAAACATCCTTAATATATACTATCAATAAAATAAACTAAACTTAAAAGGTATAGCCCAATACATACAGAATATATCTTTATCTGACAAAATGGTGGTGAAAATTTGACAGTGGAAGATACAAGAAAAACAATTCTAATAATTGAGGATGAAGCGGGAATCTCGGAACTGCTTTCATATGCACTAAGGCGTGAAGGATATAAAACTATTGCTGAGTTTTCAGGGTATAGCGGAATGGACAGGCTTAAATCGGAAAAAGTTGACTTACTTCTCCTTGACTTGATGCTGCCTGATATAAATGGAATTGACATATGCAGAACTGTTAAATCCGAGTATAAAATCCCTGTAATTATCCTTACGGCAAAATCTGATATTGTTGATAAAGTGACAGGTTTCAGCTTTGGTGCAGATGACTATATTACCAAACCCTTTGACATCCGTGAAGTGATTGCAAGAGTCAATGCAGCTTTTAGAAGAATTGAAGAAATTGAAAGTAAAAGACAGCATATGAGACATATTAAACTAAGAATGAATATAGATATTTACACTGAAGAACGCAAAGTAACAAAAGATGGACAAGTTATTTCGTTAACACCAAAGGAATTTGATCTTTTACACCTTCTGGCAAGAAATAAGAATGTTGTATTTACACGAGATAAGCTGTTAGATCTGGTGTGGGGATACGATTACGCCATAGATACGCGGTCGGTGGATATACATATTCTACGTTTAAGGAAAAAAATCGGTGATTGTAACGGCATGTTAATAAAGACTGTCTTTGGTGTTGGTTACAAGTTAGACAATTAGGGGGATACTATGAGATTTTCTATCAGGGATAAACTTCTCTTAAGTTATACATTGCTTGTAGTAATTTCATTTCTATTAATGATCTTTTTTATTAACAAAAGCATACTAAAGAATAATGAAAACATAATCTTTGATGACCTTAGCAAAATTGATAAAAACGTCAATATATATGCTGAGCAATACGTTATTTTAAATGATGTACAGGATTTAAAAAGTGAACTCAATAAAATTCATAAAAGTTTTCTCATAGACTTAAATCAAAGGTTGGCAGAACAAGGTGTTTTATATTTTTCTGATGGTAAAATAGCAAGCGATTCTCATAATATAGAAAGATATTCTGAAGATAGTGAAGCACTTCAGCTTGCTTTAAAAAAGAAGAGTTCCTGTACTATCAGTTACAACGGTCAATCTGTATCAGCGGACTTTTATATACCTATTATAATTGAGAATGAACTTATCGGTATTTACAGTTTTCAAAAAGATTACACCAAACTTTATCGTTCCGGATATCATCTCATAAAATCAATAAGTATTTTTTCAATAATAACATGCTTTGGTATTATTGCTATTTCTCTTATAATATCTTACAGCATACTGAAGCCTTTAGCTAAACTAAAGGAACATTCAACAAGAATGGCTGATGGTGATTTTGATGAAGAAATTGATATAGAGTCAAAGGATGAAATCGGTGATCTGGCTCAGCAATTTAACAGAATGAGAATTCAAATCCATTCTCAAATCCAGGCTATTTTAATGACACAGGAAAAGTTGAGCCATGTTGAAAATTACAGAAAACAATTTTTTGACAATGTAACTCATGATCTTAAAACTCCTTTGACCATAATATCGGGTTATGCTCAGATGATAGAGGATACAGATTATTCGGACACAGAATTGCTTACAAAAGGAATCGGTTATATACAGGATGAGAGTCAACGCCTTCAACGATTGGTGCAAAAGCTCCTTGATATTTCTCGACATAATTTAGATACTACCGGCGATACATCTGAAATTTTCTGCATATCGGATTTATTAGAATCGGTTTGCACGAAAATGGAGATAAGGGCAAAAGAGAAAGAAATAGTTATTCATAGAAATGTTGAAGATAATCTATATATAAATGGTAACCAGGACAACTTAAGAAGTGCAATTATTAACTTAATTGATAATGCAATAAAATATAGTTTTAAAAGTGCATGTATTGAAGTAGAGGCACATCGGGAAGAGAATGATATAAAAATAACTGTAAAAAATTATGGCATGGGTATACCCGAAAATCTACTGGATAAAGTATTTGAGCCGTTTTTTAGAGAGAAAGGCAAGTTTAAAACGACAGAAGGTACCGGTCTTGGATTGTTTATTACAAAACAGATTATCGAAAATCATAATGGTACAATCTTTATCACCAGCATTGAGCATCAAGATACTTGCGTGCACCTGCAGATTCCGGCTAAAAGTTAACATTTTTGAAACAATTATCTAAAAAATCGAAAAAACTTATTGCTACAATTGTATCAATAGCCGGAAGCTGATTTAAGCTATTCCTGCTGATTATGAAACTAACGGAGTGAGTAATTATGATTAAATTGAATGGAAAATATCTAACTTCATTATTGCTGGTTGCAACAATATCTGTTGTAACAACGGGAGCCGCATTATCCTACAATCTTTCTATACAGAAAGGTACAAAAATATTATCACTGCCAGATGATGAAACTTTAGATTATGAAATGGTTTCATCAAAACCTGAAGTCATAAATATAAAAACTTTAGAATATGAAAAAAGAAGCATTGAAGGGTGTGTAGATAATAAGATTGTGTTTTCATGCCTTAGAGAAACATCCGATAATGATAAATTGAATGGAACAACTTTTTATTCTATAGATAACGGTGAAGAAAAATCGATTTATTCCAATAATAAAATCATGAAAAGTAGCGGGACATTCGGTATGTTCAGCATATCACAGGATAAGACTAAAATAATACTTAATGACAAGGGTTTTGGGGAGTACGGTAAGCCCTTTGGAGTGTATGTACATGATGCTATAAAGAATAACCTTATTAAAGTAACTGATATTAGTAAGGAATTCACTTCATTTACCAATATAAAGCTTGGGGAAGGTATATCAATGAATTATTCCGCCTATAATGGCAGTGGATGGTCGGTAGATGGAAAAAGTGTTATATATATCATAAACTCTGCTAAAAATACTTTTGATTTTTTTATCTATAATTTAAATACAGATAGTACTGAGAAATACACTTTGATAGACTTTAAGCATAATTTTATTGCATTATCCATGCCAAAGCTTTCTAGTGACGGAAGATACATATACTTTACAGGCCATTGCCAATCCTCTTCTTTAGTGTACAGACTATATAGAATTGATTTGACCAGAAAGGACATAGAAGCAGAATGGCTAACCGATCACGCTGGTTATTATCACCTCTCCGATGATGGCAAAAGAGTAGTTTTCATGGATTGCCTTAGAAACAGTCCAAAAAGGAATATATATATATTTGATACCCTTACAAAAGAAGAAAAAGTTATAGTTGAAAATCCGCTTTGCCTATTTGATATCTCTGCTGACGGTAATAAAATTGTGTATACTGTTAAAAATGAAGATAGTATTGACGTCAAAGCAGCTCACATTAAAAATAATGGTATTGGTAATAGTACAACTATATATAAAGCGGGTCTTAATGAATTTATAGATAGGGCATTTTGGAATATCGACGGTTCTAAAGTTATTATAGAGACCGAGCATGGAAAGAGCTATGTTGTTGAGTTGAGATATAAGAACTAATTTTAGCCTTTGGACCAGTTTTCAGTCTATATTCCGCACCTTGCTAAACACACTAACATTTGATATAATTAATACATAAATAACCAATAAAAGTAAAAGGAGGTAGCCCTCATGGAACGCGATGACAATATCAATAATGACAATATTAATGATGAAATAAATGAATTTGAAAAGAATTTGTCCGATTTACAGGAATGGCAGAATAATCAATACAATCCTGGATATTATGTCGGTACCGGGAGAGTTCCGGTTCCCTTACTAAACATGGTCAAACATCCGGTACTGCTATTGATTATAGGCTTAACATTAGGTTTAATAAATAGCATTTCGCTTTTCACCCAGTTTTCTGAATCAAACTTTTCAGCAGGGTCGTATTTTGATTTAATTTTATTAGTTGTATCAATTTTTCTAATTTACAGAGGCATAGCCGTACTTGTAAATAGCAAAAAAACTAATGAAAAATAAAATTATTGTAATGCATTAATTCATCCTTCCAATTGCATAATAAATAATAAAAAAATAAAAGGATGATTATATGCGTTCAATAAATAACACGAGAAAAACAATTCTATATATCCTTGTGTCCACAGCGGTTCTAAGTACCCTTGTTATTGCATTGTTTTTAAATTATTACAAGCAGCCTCAGCAAAATCTTGTACCTCAACTTAATGATAACTCAGGTATACCCCAGCCTCAGCTTTTAAGCTCTCAGACACAAACAGGGGTATCGGTTGCCGAGTCCGTTGCAAAATCATCCATACCTGGAGTAGTAGGTGTGTCGGTTTTAAGGGTGGACGGCAACTCTATTTTTGATGAAGACACTGCAGATCAATGGGGCGTTGGATCGGGTGTTATTGCAACTTCTAACGGATATATCATTACCAATCACCATGTTGCCGGCGGAAAATCCAAAAGAATAATAGTTTCCCTCTCAGATGGAAGAAATGTAGACGGAACAACGGTGTGGTCAGACCCCGTGCTTGATTTGGCAATAGTTAAGGTAAATGCTACCGGGCTTCCCACAATTCCGTTGGGCGATTCAAGCAAAGTTCAGATAGGTCAGCCTGCGATTGCAATAGGTAACCCATTGGGTCTCCAGCTTCAAAGAACCGTTACATCCGGAATTATAAGTGCATTAAACAGAACCATAAAAATTGAAACTGATGAGGGAATAAATTATATGGAAGACCTTATCCAGACCGATGCCAGCATCAATCCCGGAAACAGTGGAGGTCCCCTTTTAAATGCACAGGGTCAGGTCATAGGTATTAATACCATAAAGGTGACCACTGCTGAAGCCATAGGTTTTGCCGTACCTATTAATGTAGTTACCCCCATAATAAAAAAACTGGTGGAAAAAGGTGAATTCAAAGAAGCGTATATGGGCATATTTGCATACGATAAAGATGTAGTACCTTATATCGATAAAAACGTAAAGCTTGATAGCGGCATATATATTTCCAATATCGATAAGACAGGTCCTGCATACAAATCGGGATTAAAGGAATGCTGCGTAATCAAGGAAGTTGATGGGCAAAAAATAAATACAATGATACAGTTAAGGTCATATATTTATTCAAAAAATCCGGGAGATGTTATAAACGTCACCTACTGTAATAATGGAAAAGATGTAAAAGTACCTATAAAATTGGCTGAAAAAGACGGCAAAATCTTGCTTACCAGATAGAAAAATATAAATTTTCACATAAGCGGAATTTTATAATAAGAGTCGATTTATTAAATGGGAAATATTAAATATTATATTATATCTGTATATATTGGCAATAATTATAATAATTCCACTTTAAATATCTGGTTTAAGGAGTATAAATAAAATGCCAAATAACAAAAGTAGAAATGATTATTCAGATTTTGAAAATACTGTGAAAGCATATATAAAGCAAGGAAAGATGAAACTTCAAACTGACCTTGTACAAACAAGTCAAGCTATTTACAGTATTGCTCAAAACAAAACCAAATGCTTTATAAAAAATATGGATAAAGGCCTTGATAAGGAAGAACGTGAATATTTGACATCTCTTATTCTATCAAGTATGCATCAGGCTTTTTGTTATGGGTATGGTATCGGAAAAATAGAAAATGACAGCTTCTATGGCCTGTTGTTTTCAACATAATGTCCTTAAAACAGGAATACCCTAAATAAAATACCGCCAGGAGTAAAATTGTCCTGACGGTATTTTGTTATTTTATACGAAACTTTTATTGACTTCCATATTGTCAATTAAAATGCATAGTACCCTAATCAACTTTTTTAATATTTGCTCCCAGGCTTTTGAGCTTTTTATCTATGTCCACATAACCTCTTTCAATATGTTCTATATCTGTGATTTCCGTAATACCTTCCGCTGCAAGACCAGCCAAAACAAGTGCAGCTCCCGCTCTTAGGTCTGTAGCTCTAACCTGGGCACCCAACAGGTTTGGATTGCCTTCAATTATAGCACTTCTGCCCTCTATTTTGATATTTGCACCCATTCTTTTAAGCTCATTAACATGCATAAATCTGTTTTCAAATATTGTTTCAATCACCATGCTCGTACCCTCGGCTTTAGACATCAACGATGTCATCTGTGCCTGCATGTCTGTAGGAAATCCGGGATAAGGATGTGTTTTTATATCCACTGCTCTTATATTATCCCCTGCTCTTATATGAACACTGGTCAACTCCTCCGACACTTCCACTCCTGCTTCCCTGAGCTTTGCTGTTACAGGTTTCAAATGATCGGGCACTATATTGTCAATCTTCACATCTCCCCCTGTTATAGCCGCAGCTACCATATATGTTCCCGCTTCAATCCTGTCAGGTATTACTGTATGATTGGAACCTTTAAGCCTATCCACTCCATTAATTCTAATTGTATCTGTCCCTGCACCTTTTATGTCTGCCCCCATAGTCCCGAGGTATGTAGCCAAATCAACAATTTCAGGTTCAATAGCCGCATTTTCTATTATGGTCTGACCCTCGCTTATTGCAGCCGCCATCATTATATTCTCAGTTGCACCAACGCTTGGAAAATCCAAATAGATTTTGCTGCCTTTAAGCCTTCCATTTACCCTAACATCAATATATCCGTGTCCCTGAGTTATTTCCGCTCCCATAGCTGAGAACCCTTTAATGTGGAGATCAACAGGCCGTGAGCCTATAGCACAACCTCCCGGCAATGGTATCCTTGCAACACCATATTTTGCAAGCAGTGGTCCCATAATTAAAAATGATGCTCTCATTTTATTGACTAAATCATAAGGTGCTGTTGTATTTTTAATATCCGATGGATTTATTAAGACTGTAGTTTTGTTTTCGGAAAATTTCACTTCTGCACCTAAGGAATTAATCAACTCTCCCATAATCTTAACATCGTTTAGATATGGAATTTCTTCAATAACACTCTTGCTATCAGCAAGCAAAGAGGCAGCCATTATCGGTAATACCGAATTTTTTGCACCACTTATTCTTACCTCACCCTTAAGAGGCTTTCCACATGATATTATTAATTTGGACACATTAATCTCCCTTTCGTATATTAACTGTATTTATCTTTCGTTGTATAGACATATATTTTTTATACATATGCCATTGATATAACAATTATTCTGTTGTTTATCTGTGTAGCCAGTCACAAATATGTCCCTCTTCAATTGCATCATATCCAGCCGCAAATTTATGTCTATTTTTTTACAATTCACCTCCTTTAAACTTTTCCACATATTTTATAATGTTTCTGTAGTTTTTTCATTAAATTAGGCATCGGATATCGTAAACGACTCTATGAGAACATCTGCTGATCTGTTATCTTCCTGTGATTTTTCAAAATACCTTATGGTAAGAACAATACTGACCAGAATGATTATGGAAATCAACACATAAGTTGCTTTTTTCATATCCCTCAGTCCTTTTCATATATTTTTCCAAAAAATAAATACAGGCGTAATTCTATTAAATTATTGCCCCTTTAGACGAGGTATATACATTTTTTCAACTAATTTTTATTGGTATAATAAACATGCCCGTAAAAACGCCCGTTATTTGCTCTGTCAAATGTAGACTAAATTGTTTTTTATAAAGATAAGGCTCTACTCAATAAAATGGCACAATTTGCTCTGTTAATAAATGCTTCTTCGTCAAAATTCCTATAAATGCTGTCACTCGTCAATAAAATTTTAAGATCAAAAATATTTTTTACATATTGGCTGTACCATTTATCCTTTTTAAGTTTATCATAAATTCCATTATAATTTGTCTTTATTTTGAATGCCTTATAAATAAGAGTACAGGCTTCTCCAACGGTAACATTATTATCCGGTCTCATTGTGCCGTCACCATACCCCGATATAAGTCCATTCTGTGCCGCAGTATTAATATAATCCTTTGCCCAGTGATTTGAGATATCCTTATAGCGGATATCTTTGGACTTTTCTATTTTCAAATTCAATGCCTTGACAATCATAACCGCAAATTCAGCCCTTGAAATAAGATCTTTAGGTTTAAAATAATCCCTCTCCTTGCCGTTTAAAATGCCCATATCGTGCAGATGCCTTATATATTCTTCAGCTTCTGTATTTTTTATATCTTTAAACGGAAGGTCTGCTCCCGGTGAAATATCTGTCAGCACAATTCTTATGGGAGCAATGGCTCCTGCAAGGCTGTAATCCAAGGTTGCCGTATCTTTAGCTCCATCCTTTATCTCATAACCTATATTTAATGTTTTACCGTTTTTTAAATGATAAAATGCAATGGATATTCCTTTATTGGAAGGCTCACTCCATTTTAATGTTATTCTTATTTTGTTGTTGTCAAGTAAAACAGTATCATATATAACCCCATGTGCATGAGCAATGCCGGAGGGGAGTATATTAACCAATATTATTACGATTATTAAGCCGGCAACAGATTTATATAATTTACTCATAAATGCCTCCAGGAAAAACAAATCAATATGTAATACTACAGCTCACACTACAACTCGCCTGTAAGAACAAGAAGCTTCTCAATCATTGCTGCTGCCTCTCCTCGTGTAACAGCTCCTAATGGATTTAAGTAATCGCTGCCTCTCTTTGTTACTATGCCGTTTTGTATGGCGAAATTAACCTCTTTTGCATATTTTTGTGATACCGTATTTATATCTTTATACCCCGAATTGCTTAAGCTTGAAAGCTTACCGGATTTACCCGTTTTAATCTCATACAATCTACATATCATTGCAATCGCTTTTTCCCTAGTGCAATTATCTCCTTGCTTAGAAATCTCATCTTCAGTTATAATCTTAGACCTTGATGCCATTATCATGTAATCATTGCCATAATTTACATTCATTACATCCAACATAAGCTTCACAGCTTCTCCAAGACTCATATTTTTATTAGGCTTGAAAGAACTGCCTTCTATGCTTTTTAAGTTTAATTTTGCGGCTATATTATTTATTGAGCTTTCCGCCCAATTGCCCGATATATCGTCATAGTAGCTGTTTCCGTATTCTGCAATTGCAATATTGCCCGGCTTTTCAGCTCTTACCTTCACAAATCCTTTGCCTGTGTTCTCATCATATACGGCACTTGTATTAAGCTTATTCCACTTCATACTGTCATAATCAAACCCAAATCCGCTTGTTTTGCCTTCCCTGTACCAATCATAATCGGTATACGGAAAAAGAATTTTCATGGGCTGATCGAACTTGGTCACAGCTGACTGACTACTTTTGCCGTTGGCTGTTAACCCAACAACTACATCACTGGTTTTAAACTTTACGTTAGAGCTTCCTTCCTTCACATTGCTTCCGGGAAACCCTATACTTAATTCATAATTAAACTCTCCCATTTTCCTTGACAGAGACTTTCTTGTGTCTTCCGCTAAAATATCGTTTCCGAATATAAACTGCATCCTTCCATTAGTATCGCTTTGTACTAAAATAATTATGTTTTCCTTGAGAACAGCCATTGCATCCACAACTCTACTGCCTATTGTCACCTTGATATTGCTTGCCTTCCCAGGAGGATTAGTTAAATCTATTGTATAATCTACCACTTTGTCCTTTTGCATATTCTCAATAAATCTATCGGCATTTGAACCGGTAATACTAACATTCCAAATGTTGTTAATTAACTTGGTATCAATAACCACAAATTCCCCAGTCAATACATTTTCAATATCCTGATCCGAATCGTAGTCATCATCGCTTCTTCCGGTCCTTACAGTTATGCTTTGTGTCGGTGCCGAATAAGCTTCTTTTTTAGGATCATATGCATACAACCTGGCATAATATCTGAAATTGGATTTAAGCCCTTCAACTTTAAACTCCGACACATCTTTTAGTTTATATTCAGTCATATTTTTATAATTAATGTCAGATGCTATCTCAAGCTTGTACTCCATCCCTTCGGCCTTAATCCATTCAAATGTTATACTGTTTTTTGTAACAGCATCATTCCCATTCTTTATTCCAAAACCAGCAGGAGTTTCAGGCGGACTTAACGGCAGAGTCTTGAGAATGTATGAATCACTCCATTCCGATTTAGAGTCACCTGAAAGCGTTTCAGCCTGAACCCAGAAAAAATATACAGTATCCTGCAAAAGGTCATTTATCCTATAAAAGCTGGCATTTGCAAGATCTTCAGGATTTACTTGAATTGCTTGTGAAGCTGAATTTATATTCTCCACTGTACTATATTTTAAATAATATTTATAATTGTTATTAAAATTCCATCCTAAATCCACAAAAGTGTCCCCTGCCAGGCCATAGTTAAAAATAGGCACTGTAGGTTTGACTATAGGCGGTACAACATCAGGTTCCGTTGTAATTACTATAGGGTCGGATGGACCCGATATGAGATCTAAGTTCTTTCGTGCAGCTCTTACCCATATGATGTAAGTAGTGTTTGGGTTAAGGCCGGTCAATGTGATGTTCACATTGTGCTTCTTACCGTCAGGGTTTAAACTGGAATCCTCTGCTGCATCGTTAGGAGCAACAGGAAATCCTGTTACCTTATCGGCAGTTATATTTACAATGTCATTATATGACATTCCTTCAACGTATTCAACACATCCTACATCTATTGTAACATCTGAATCATATTCTACAACACGGTATTTTTTACCATCTAATGTTTCAGGCGTTGGTGAATATGGCGGAATATCGTCTTGATTCAACTTTTCAGTGCGTATGTATTCCCATTTTCCAGTTTCATCATTAAATATTTCATACCATTTATTTTTTAAACTTATTGTAACGGTTGAAGAAGTAATATCCGGCTGCCCTTCCTGTGTCATTTTAATGCTTAATGGCGGTCTTGCCGGAATCAAAGGCTGATCTATGGGACCTTCTGAAGGAGTAATTATTACTTTTATTGCCGGATCGGATTTCCTTACTACACTTTGCAGCTTTTCGTCCACATAATCCACCTGAATCTTCTTTGCAATTATTTTGAAATAATATGTTGAGTTTGGAGTCAAGTTTGAAACAGTGTATTTATACCCTCTCAATTCAATCCCGTCAATGATGTAATTATCCGAAGAAGGCTTAAAATCCCGTTCAATCCTTTTATTATCAGGCGGATTGTCCAATAGATTGGGATTATCAATAAGCCAAATATCATATGTGATATCGGTATCAACACTTCCATCGCCTTTTTTGGGCACTCTCCAAAGAACAGTAGCACTGTTAGGCTTAAGCTCATCAATATAGCTTATTATAGTATCACCTGTAACTCTTTCAAAAAGATCCGTAATTTCAGGTACTTCAGGAGTCATTATAATATCTTGCTCATTTAGAAAAATTTTATCAGATCCTATTTTTATTCCGGGATATACATCATTACCGTTTTTGGTTATACTTGCAAGTATTGTATAGTAATATTTGTTTTCTCCAAGAGGCACTGTAACAAAAAAGTTTGTATCGTTAACTGTAGCCATGTACTGGGGAACATCGTTATTATCAATATTGCCTCTGAATATCTGATACGAAATTGTTATATCCGTATTACCTAAGCCGGTAACAACTTGGCTCCAGTCAATCCTCCAGGTGCTTCCCTCCGGTGTTTCCGATACCTTGTTGGTTCTTGCTACAATAAAGCTACTAACCATTATCATATTTGACTCATCGTTCATTTTCAGGTTAGCCTCTGTAATATCCGGTGCAATTTTTATGTAATAAACCCTGCCCGGGTCATTTACTGTAAGTATGTATTCCAATCTACCCGAATTCTGGTCGACTTTTATGGGGCCTGAGGGTTCTATCTGTGCTTCTCCTATGTATAAGGGCTGAACATTATTAAATTCGGAAGACTCCGATACATAGAGCTTATAGGCAATTCTCTTTCCTACATTCCATACATCATCCCACTCAATCCTTAACTGATTTACTCCAAATGACGATCCGGCAAGATTTATGTCAGTCATAAACTTTACTTTGTTGGACTCAGCAGATAGTGCACTGTTATAGGTTTTACCGTCATAAGTATGGGTATGGTACGCAGTCAACGACACATAATACATTGTTCCCGATTTAAGGTTCCTGAGCCTTATCTCAGTTGTTCCTCCCGGAAGATCTTTTTCTCTCAGCTGCACAGTTGTAGAAGGCTTATATGCTTTGTTTACCTCCTGCAAATGAACATTTATATATCCCGAATCAGAATCACCGGGAAATACTACATTGTCCCACTTTAAATCCACATAGTACCCGTCAAACTCATTATATCCTATTGGAGGCTCATCAGGGTTTATTGCTTCAACCCTCAGCTTTTGTGGTGCCTGCTGGGGAGATGTGTCAGTATATGCAGCCTTTACAAAATTGGAATAATACGGATTTATTGTAATAATAACACACGAAATAACTATCAGACTCAGTATTCTTTTAAACACCTTCATAAACCTCACCTCACTTTTTTATGTCACCGGTCAATTCTAAGACCCTGACTATAGCTGATATGGCCTGGGCTCGAGTAACAAGACTGTCCGGTTTGAAGTTGCCTTTTTCATCAAGTAAAAGTACCTTAATATCAGTACAAAGCATCACATACTTTTTAAGTGCAGGCGATATGCTTTCTTCATCAGTAATCCGGGTATTTGTTGAAGCTTCAAATCTTCCAATATCGATTCCCATTTTCATTATGTAAAGTTTCGCAATTACTCCTGCAAGCTCTTGACGTTCAAGGCTTTTCATAGTACTTACATTTCCCAAAACATCCGTAAGGCCCAACGCTGCAATCTTCTGTTTTACATCTAGACCTGCAGGACCTTTGCTGCCACTTGTTATAAGCTCATATAAATTCACAGCGTCTTTTACCGCCAGTGTGCTTTCTGGATATATGGAACCATTTGTACCGAACACTTTGCTTAAATCGTATTTTGCTGCAAGTTTTCTTATATCCTCAGCTGCCACGCTGCTTTCAGGCATATCGTTTACAGCAATGGAGTCTGTCACCACAGCAAATTTTCCCGTATTGGCAGATGTTAATGTAATTTTGTCGGCTTCTGCCGTATAAGCCTGGTCACTTAGCTTTCTCCATGAAGTTTCCCCATCCCTGAGTACATAAGGATATGTCCTTCCCCTTGAACTATTATATGAAAGCTTAATCGGAACAGCATCATTAAACTGTGTAATTTGTGCTTCTCTTTTTATAATTCCCGGAGTAGACCCTTGTCCTTCTACAACTTTCACAATATAGTCGGCTAATGTCATAACCAATTCATTTGTTACATCAGTGAGGTACTTCTCCATTTCGCCCGGTGTCATTTTTATAGAATCCGAACCCAGGATAACGTTTATCCTATTCTGGACAAGTCCCGTATCTTTGTTATAAAGCTTATCGTTTATGAGCTTTTCAACATCCGAAGCATCTTTTTCAGCATCAACAGCTTTAAAACTTATTGATATAATTTTTGAGGCAAGGCTGGAATTTCCAGGCAAAGCAACTCCACTTGTACTTCTTGTAACAGTCATTTTAAAGAACTTACTCTCAAAGTTAAAATTGTTTATCTTGCCTATTGTTTTTAAATCAATGGATTTCGGTCTTATTGTAAACTCGGTTCCTAAAGTTTTAATAACAAGGCTTCTGTCTTCAGCGTTCATAAGCTCTATAACTCCGGACGGTATATATACTATATCCGTATCAATATTGCTGCTAGATGGTGTAATATCAAGGACATAGGGATATCGCCCATTGTTTTGAAAACCATTTTTCATACGATCTTCCTTAATGAAAAGCTTGTTTATATCACTGTTAATAGCCATATTCCAAAACATGCTTTCCTCAATTTTGCTTATTTTATCAAGGAATGTTGCTTTTTTCTTTATATCCTCATCCACCTTGTCATAATCATCCTGGTTGAACTCTGTCCTTATACTTACAGGACCAACATATTTTGAGAAGGAAACCGCAGATAAATCAAAAGTATCAACCTTATAGGCCCTTACTTTTATGTAATATTTCATGTTTGACTTGAGAGGAACACGCTTAACGGTACCGTCAGCCTGCATAGTCGCAACAGTCTTTATTCTGGCATAAAAGTTATAATATTCGGTACCTGCACGTTCAGGTGATTTTTCTATATAATACGGAAGCACTCCCGAATTTATGTTTGCGTACTGCTCAAGATCCAAATCGCTCAATATCGTATAATCCACATCATCCGCTGATTTTATTGCCAACTCATATTTATATCCTATCCTTCCCTTCCACTTTACTTCCACCTGATGTTCCTTATCCATGGTAACTATACCTTTTTTCTCAAAAATTAGTGAAAGTTGTGTATTTCCCTTATAAACCCTTACATCGTATAATGAATTATATTTGAGATTGAAAATCCTTCCGTAATAAATGGTATTCTCTCTTGAAACAACATAATTGGATCTTGCTAAAGCTTTAAAATCTTTATCATCCGGCCCTTTTACGTAAATTTTGAAGTCATCGGGAATTACGTTTACACTTGTATCCTCCCATGATATACCTATCTCAGAACCAGTCACAGGTATAAGGTTATCGGGAGACTCAATCAAAAGTGTTGTTACCGGTATGCAAATCCATGCACTGGTTTTGCCGTCGCTTTTATTTATAGCCCTTATACTGAAATAATACAGCTTGTTAGGTAAAAGCCACCTGTCAATGGAATATTGACACTTCTTTTCCGAAATGTCATATGTAAAATTATCCGGTAGTGGCACTTCACCCGGGTCAAGGGATATATTGCCCAATGCGGAAATAAAGCTATTGTAGTACATATCGTCAGTATACATGGATGGCGGAGCATCGGGTGCAAGCATGTTTGTTGTGCATATAATCTCATATATCACATCAGGTTCACTATTTGTCCACTGAAACGTTACAGACGAGCCTGACACCAAAAGGTTACCGGAGCTATTCTGGGCAATGGAAAAGTCATCAGGTGCAATGGGTTTTCTAAAAGACTCGTCGGGTGGAGAAATCCTGCCGTTTACAGTTGTTACAGGCAGTATGGCCGTAAACATGGATTCCTGACGCGAATCTCCAAATACTATTCTGGTCCTCACGGTAAAATAGTATGTGGTATTGGGCTTTAATTTCGGTCCAAATATACTGTACGGTGAAGGATCCAAATTATTTGGATCGTTTTCGGAAAACTTATCAATCATAACTTTAATTGATGTGCTATATTGATCTGTTCCTATAAACTTCACATCTCCAAGGGGATACTCTGTGGAGCCTACATTTATAAATGAATCCTTTGCGGTACTGTTGCTCGCGTACAAATCATAATACACAGCCCTGGAAACGCTCAAGTTTGATGTATAATCAGCCCAGTTTATATTTACCTTATCAAATTGAAGCTCAATACTGTTGGTAATTTCTGATGATTCGGGAACAGTTTCAATATTGTTTTTTGTAAGCCTCAAATCATAAGGCATGGGAACTTCTTTTCCATTCATTGTCAGGGTTGTAAAACTTACAGGAATAGATCTGTCAGACATTTGTTCCTTATTCATAGTCCCTTTATATGCACCACTTGCAGTATACATCTGCAAATAATACACCTTGTTGGGTATGAGATATGTAGGATAGCCATCAGGATTGTCTATATCATTATCCGCCATACCATCAGCATCCTCACCCTTAAAGAGTTCAAAACCCTTTAATTTATATACCAGTCTGTTTCCATCTTCAATTATATTGGGTGAATTGGCACTGACATACCTTACAAGCCTGTATTTTGCCTGAAATTCACCATAAACCATGCCGTTAAACTCAAGCCTTGGATATGGAAGAGTAGATATATCAGATTGACTTGTGCTTAATAGAAAATGAAAATATAAGTCGTTGCTTTCATCATATGGAGTGGCATTTTTAATTTCACTCCAGTTAGAAGGCTTATTCCATGAAATGGTAATATCAGTTGTTTTAATATTAATAACAGCATTGGTTTGAGGATGATATACATCTCCCGGTACTGCAGTCCTGTCCACAATTGTCAAATTTGTCGGTACCGGTGGCCTGGAGTTATCCTCTTTTATAATATATCCCATTTTTGGGGACTCCAGCCTGTCACTTGAAGAATCGGTTTTGACAACCACCTTATAATAAATGAGGTTATTTACATTATTAACAGTGAATGCTGTTAAAGTATAATCCGCTCCATCGGGAAAATAACTGTCATTTAGGCTTTTTCTGACCGTCCAGTCACCCTCAATCGTGGGATCATCACTTGTCTGAATTTCATATTTTAATGCAGGTAAATCAAGGCTGCCTTGATTAATCCTGAATACTTTAGCATATACATTATTTGCTTCATCTCTTGATAACTGGAATCTTATGGGTGTATAAACATAAGGAACAACTCCCGTTAAACGACTTCCGTTCTGTTCCATTGCAGGCCCTACAGTAATGCAGTTAACCGTATCCCCCGCTGAATTTTTAACAATTGGCTTAATATTCATATAATAAACGGTACCTGGCAATATATCCTCATGGGGTAGCTGGAAATTTTGAGGCTCAGGTAATTCCGATGATTTACTTCCTCTTCCAATCAAGTCGAAATTAATACTTCCTGACGCATCCATATCCCTTACATCAGCCGTCAAACTGCTTCCCGATACAGTTGCTTTGTAGGATATAGGATCGGTGGGAGACTCCTGGTTTACCAATACGGCTGCTTGGGTTGAACCGCTGTTCAAGTTACCATAGTCTGTAGAAATATTTATTCTGAAGTTAAACGTATCGAACTCCCTTGACTCATCATAAAACAAGTTGACTTTTTGCTGAATTTGAAGCATTACGTTTTTCTTATTTATATATTCGAATGTATTTGTAGCTTCATACCAGACCTTTGGAATAGTCCACTTAATGTTTAAAGCCGGTTTAACTCCAATTTCATAGCCACCACCTGGAACAGGTTCTCTATTCTGCTCCAGTGACTTTGCTGTGAAGCTTATATTAGGGCAAAAATACAAAAGGCCTCTTCCAATGGGCGGATTTGTACCACTTTCATCCCCATATACTTCCAACACTATGTCGTAAACAATATCATTTAAAAGACCTGGAATATCAATAGTATTTGTACTCTGAACATTCGTGATTTCTTTAAGTTCCGGTGGATTTCCAGGAATATGATATGTAACTTTTACAGATTTAGCACCAGCTAAGGCAGGCCATCTAAGGGTTAATATCCCTGATTCAAATGCATAGGCTGTAAGAAAAAAAGTTGGTTCTGCATATACTGTTTTTTGATTTCCCGGAAAACTTCCAATAGCAATCATCATGGCCAAAAAAGCGGCCATCAGCTTCCTTACAAATTTCATAAAACCGCCACCTTTGATTATTTATATGAATTTAAAAAATTGAACAAATTATGATGGATTTTAATTCTTATTGCCTAATATATATCGGCATTTAAAAATTATAATATTAGTGACATATTTTTTTGAAATGCCATTATTGACACACATTATTACCTAATGTTAAAATGAATCTTTTGACATGTAAAAGTGTTTATAGTATACTTAAAATATAAGAACTTTACTTCATTAATCAATATCAATGGGAGGTGGTATTAAGAGTTTTCAAATGTTTTATTCCATTTATTTTTCTAGTATGTAAGACAAGTTATAGATAGATTGAACTTCATTAGTCTTTTTCATTCATTAATATATAATATAGAAAGATAATTTTTTTCCTTTTTTTCCTTTGCTTTATTTATTATGGAGGCGTACATATGTATAATATAGGAGATAAGATAGTTTATCCGATGCATGGTGCTGGAATCATAGAGTCTATAGAAGAAAAAGAGATTCTTGGCCAGAAAAAAAGCTATTATGTGGTAAAAATACCTATTGGTGAAATGAAGGTTATGATACCCACAAGCAATGTAGCGGATATAGGAATTCGAGAAGTTATTAGTAATCAAGATGCCGACAAAGTATTAGCCACCTTAGGTGAAATGGAGCAATCTTCAAACAGCAATTGGAATAAACGGTATAGGGAAAATATGACTAAAATAAAAAGCGGTA
>Ga0116166_1000136_pt1 | contig 67596 bp, 63 predicted proteins | sample AD_JPNMR2_MetaG_FD_89884 | JGI IMG/M metagenome (GOLD analysis project Ga0116166, IMG submission 89884) | Active sludge microbial communities of municipal wastewater-treating anaerobic digesters from Japan - AD_JPNMR2_MetaG | ecosystem: Engineered > Bioreactor > Anaerobic > Digestate | place...
CCCCCTGAAGGGCCTCGCTCAATCCCATACTCCACTCTCCTCTCGCGCCCGTACCCCACACCGGCCGGGCGGCTTCGCATACGGCACGACTCAGCCGCGCCACACTGCGCCATCAAAGCGGCGTGCGCGACAGAACCGGAGGAGAAAGAACGCAGACCGCATCCTCACGCAGGGCGGCGACGAACGGTTCCGATTCCGCGCATGCGCCCCTCCCGTCGCGCATTCCCCAGACCGCCACCGCTCCTAGCGCCCAAGCACGCAGGGCCCCCCGCGTGAGTACTGCCATGTGTGGGAGCAGGCGCTTGTACAGCGAGCGGTTGTCCCACTTTACCACACCGAAACCAGGCCCGTCAAGCCACTTGCTCCTGGCTGTGGATGCAAAGGGAATCTGACCCCTGTGGATGCAAAGGGAATCTGACCCCAGGCAACTGCAATGCGAATCTGACCCCCATGAAGAACATAGAGAGGGTCACTATGAGCCTAGAGCAGTTGAACCGCTATCACGTCATCCAGATGGTAATCGAGGGGAAGATGAGCTTGGCGGAAGCCGCCCAATCGATGCAGTTGAGCTACCGCCAAGCCAAGCGCATCAAGGCAAACGTCGTGGCCGAGGGGGCTTCCGGCGTGCTTCACCACAACCACGGCCGCACCTCCGCCAACAAGCTGCCTGATGAGCTGCGCCAGCGCGTGCAGGAACTGGGCCAGGGAGACTATGCTCAGTTCAACGACACCCACTTCACCGAGCTGCTCGCCCAGCGCGAGAACATCACCATCAGCCGGGAGACGGTGCGCCAGTGGCGTCGTGCGGATGGGCAGCCCCCCAAGCACCGCCGTCGGGTGAGCCAACGTCACCACAAGCGCAGGGAGCGCAAGTCGGCCGAGGGGATGATGATACTCTGGGATGGCAGCCCTCATCGCTGGTTCGGGCCCGAACACCCACCGTGCTGTCTGATGGCTAGCATCGACGATGCCACCGGCCAGGTGCTGGTCGTCCGCTTCTTCCCGGCGGAGACAAGTGCTGCCTACCTAACTATGCTGCGCCTGATCGTCGAGCGCAAAGGGATACCTTGCAGTATCTACCAGGATAGGCACAGCGCCCTGAAGCGTAACGACAACCACTGGAGCTTGCAGGAGCAGCTTGCGGGCCGGCAAGAACCCACCCAGGTCGGTGGCGCCCTGGAAGCACTCGGCATTCAGGCCATCTTTGCGCTTACCCCCCAGGCGAAGGGCCGTGTGGAACGCCTCAACAGAACCCTCCAAGACCGGCTGATCGCCCTGATGGGTCTGGATGGAATCACAGACATCAACACGGCGAACGCCTACGTGGATAGCGGCTTCATCGACGACTATAACCGTCGTTTCGCTGAACCGGCCAAGGAGGTGACCCCGGCGTGGAGGAAAGTACCGCGAGGGCTCGACCTCGACCGGGTGATTTCGTTTCGCTACAGCGCCGTGGTGGGGCAGGACAACGCGGTGCGCCTGGGGTCGCTGGTATTCGACATTCCCCCTGGCCCGCGCGGCTGCGGCTACGCCAAGTCTGAAGTGGAAGTGCGCCAACTCCTGGATGGGCGCTGGCGGATCTACAAGAACGATAGGCTTCTCGGGGAGTATCCGGCAACGGAAGTAGTGGAGCCGCTGCGCCGTCGCAAGCGCAACCGCCATGCCCCAGGGGCCGATGATGCCCAATTCGAGTACTGGGCATCGGCACTACCGGCAGAAGGCAAGGCGGCAGGTAGGGCGACACGCAACTACGGTGGCGGGGTGCGAGCGAGGCGCATCGCCTGACGCACACTTCGTGCAGTTGCAAGGATGACCTGGGCGGAGGATAGGGCAACGCTGGGGAGCGACCTGAGCGCCGACCCAGGGGCGCAGACCGAGGCTGGGGTGGTATGAGGCCACCCCAGCGTCTCCTGAGCATCTCGGGTGCGCACCAAGCGGCAAACCCAATCCACCAACGGCTCGCAGCCTCTGAGGAACCCGGAACATGGCCAGGCATTCCTGGGCAGGGGTCATGTTGGGTTTGCAGTTATAGGGTCAGAATCGCGTTGCTTCAACAGCCACTTGCTCCGGGCCTGTGATCCATGCTATAATAACCTATGGGACACTTACCGCGGCTCGTTCACACCCTTCCGGAGGAAGGCGCTGTGGGCATGCATCGTGCGTCTTTGCCAGGCTCTTCCCTCCCTCACGCCGTTTTCTTCGACATGGACGGTCTCCTGGTTGACTCTGAGCCAGTGCACGCCGCGGCCTACGTCGACGCCTTCGAGCGAGCCGGTTTGGCGCTGCACCCGGATGAGTATCGCGCGCATGTCACCCTGGGTGGAGGCTCCATCCGTGACCTCTACGCCGCCAAGGGCGGCACCCCGGAGGGCTGGCCGGCGCTGTTTGAGCGCAAGTGCGAGCTGTTCGCGAAACATGTGCGCGAGGAGATGGAGCTGCTCCCGGGTGCCTCGGAGCTGTTGCAGGCCCTGGCTGATCGGGGCACTCCTTGCCTTCTGGCGACGGGTTCAGGACGTGTCAACGCCACGGTCATCCTGGAGCGCTTCGGGCTGCGCCCCTACTTCGCGGCCATTTTGAGTGGTGAGGATGTCTCCCGAGCCAAGCCCGATCCCGAGATATTTCTGAAAGCCGCGGCCCTGATTGGCGCGTCTCCCGCCCACTGTGTCTCACTTGAGGACTCCCCCAAGGGCGTGCGGGCCGCCACGGGCGCCGGCGTCCCTTGCATCGCCGTCCCAACCTCCTGGACGCGCACCGGGGACTTTACCGGGGCGGCGCTTATCGTCCATTCCCTCCAGCAAGTGACCCCACTCCTGCTGGAGGAGATCGTTCATAATCACCTTGCGAGGAGCTAGAAGATGACCGAGGAAAGGGAAGCAATAGCCGATGGCGTGCCCGCCCATGTGCTCTTTGAGGAAGGGCTAGGCCTGAGTTATGATGACTACATTCTCCTACCGGGGTACATTGATTTCCACGCCAGCCAGGTGTCGCTCGAGACGCGAGTAACCCGGCGTATCACCATCAAGCGCCCCATTGTCAGCGCCCCGATGGATACCGTCACCGAGACCGAGATGGCGATCGGGCTCGCGCTCCAGGGTGGCCTCGGAATCATCCACTACAACAACACCCCCGAGGAGCAAGCCGCCATGGTCCGGCGCGTGAAGCGCTTCGAAAACGGCTTCATCTCGGACCCGGTGGTGCTCGGACCCAGGCACACCATCGCCGATGTCGACCATATCAAGCAGACGCACGGGTTCTCCGGCATCCCGATCACCGAGGACGGCACGCTCAACTCCCGGCTGGTCGGAATCGTCACCAACCGAGACATTGACTTCGAGAAGGATCGCTCTCGGCCACTCGCCGAGGTGATGACCACCGACCTCGTGACGGCACCCGTCGGCGTCACCCTCAGCGAAGCAAATAAGATCCTGAAGGAGAGCAAAAAGGGGAAGCTGCCCGTTGTCGATAGCGAGCGCCGCCTGGTCGCCCTCGTCTCGCGAAACGACCTCATCAAGAACAAGGAGTTTCCCGAGGCCTCGAAGGACCCGCGCAAGCAGCTCCTGGTCGGCGCCGCGGTCTCTACTCGCGAAGAGGATCGTCGCCGCATCGACCTGGTGATCGAAGCCGGCGCGGATGTGCTGGTGATCGACGCGGCCCAGGGCTACTCCCGGTTCGAGCTCGATACCCTGCGCTACATCAAAGAGACCGCGCCCCATGTGGACGTGGTGGCCGGCAATGTGGTCTCGGTGACGCAAGCCGAGGCCATGATCCGCGCGGGCGCAGATGCGCTCCGGATCGGAATGGGCCCTGGCTCCATCTGCATCACGCAGAACATGATGGCGGTTGGCCGAGCACAAGCTTCGGCCGTCTACCGCTGCGCGCACTACGCCCGCCAGTTTGATGTGCCCGTCATCGCCGATGGCGGCATCCGGGGCATCGGCCACATTCTCAAGGCGCTTGCCATTGGCGCGAGCACGGTCATGCTCGGGTCGCTCCTGGCCGGCACCGCGGAATCCCCGGGCGAATACCTCTACGAGAACGGCATCCGCGTGAAGCAGTACCGGGGCATGGCCTCGCTGGAGGCGATGAACGCGGGCGGCGGCAAGCGCTATCTTAACGAGAATGACGGCGTTCAGGTGCCCCAGGGGGTCGCTGGCACCGTCGTGGACAAGGGCTCGCTGCAGGACTACGTGCCCTATCTTCATAAGGGGATCAGCCAGGGCTTCCAGGATATGGGCGTCCGCTCCATCCCCGAGCTCCATGAGGCGCTCTACTCCGGACGCCTCCGGTTCGAACGGCGCACGCCCGCTGCCCAGGAGGAAGGCAGCGTCCACTCGCTCGTCTCCTACCGCGAGCCACGCTGGGGCATTCGCTAACTCGAACGCGCGGCTGAATGGGCTGCACACACCTCTGCCGCCCGTTCAGTCGCGCGTCTTCCAAAGCCGCCGCGCCGCCGGTCTATTCTATATCGTCCGATAGCCCCGGGAGTTGGAGACCGTATCGGCGCAGCCATGCGCGCAGCGGATGGCGCTCGAGAGACGCGTACTCCACCATGATCTCTACCGCGCCCTCTATCGAGTCGTTCTGCTTTCCGGTTGGGCACGGCAGCCACGGCGCATACCCGAAGAGGCGGCAGATGAGGGGCCGGACCGGATAGATGGCACACCGGTCCGTGTCGCGGTCCAGGAAGGGGCAGAGCGCGACCACCGCTCCCTCCCCCCAATGCAGCACCTTGTCCTGGCCGAGAACTCGCGCCTGCTCCGGAGCGGGCATCGCCATGGCAGCGCGTACCAGGCGGGCAAACTCCGGGTAGCTCAGGTCAATGCCATCCACGCAGCGCATGGCGCAGCGCGTGCAGCCGTCGCAGGCACGCATATCGCGATCCCGAACCGCTGCTTCCAGACGAGCATACGTCTCTGCTTCCCCCGCTGGCCGGTCTCCGGCACCATTCCACCATCTGTCTGGCATCGAATAGCCACTCCCAAAGAGCGTGTTGGCCGTTCAGGAAGCGAATCCTGCCCCGCGCCCGGCTATTCTACCATATGCAACAGCGGAACGATACCCGCCTGCATCGGCAGGGTGGTTACCTGCGACGCGCTGTGCCCGAGGTAGACGTTGATCTCGCTGCGGATCCCAAACTCACCCGGGAGATAGATGCCCGGTTCGACGGTGAATCCGGTGCCGGGGAGAAGCGTGCGCTCGTCGTGCGTCTCCAGGTTGTCGAGATTTGCGCCGCTTCCGTGGTTTTCCACCCCAATGCTGTGCCCGGTGCGGTGAGGGAAGAAGTCGCCATAGCCCGCATCGCGAATGACGCTGCGCGCTACGTCATCCACCTCGTAGCCGCGCAGAACCCGTCCCTCGCGAATCGCATCCTCGATGAAGAGAACCGCGCGGTCGCGCGCCAGGCGCACGATGGAGAAGATCTCCTGGTGACGCTCCGGCACCGTGGTCCCCGCGAAGGCGACCCAGGTGATATCGGCGTAGATCGCTTCGGGCAGGTCACGCTTTGCCCACAAGTCGAGGAGCACGAAGTCGCCCGGCCGGATCTCGCGGTGGGAGTGCGCGCTCGGCATGTAGTGGGGATCGGCGCTATTCTCGTTCACCGCCACAATCGGAGGAGAGTCGCTCTTCAGCTCCAAGAGATCGAATTGATCCATCAGGTAGCGCTGGACATCGTACTCCGTGATGCGCCGGCCTTCCTGCAACGCCTGCCCCAGGTAGGTGAATGCATCATCCTTGGCCTCCATGAGCAGGCGCGCGGCGTCTCGATGCAGGCTCAAGCCCTGGTCCGACCAACGCGCTTCCGCGATCTGCACCAGTTCGGCCGAGGAGACGATCTCCACCCCGCATGCGCGCACCATCTCCAGCGTGCCCGCATCCACCCGCGACACGCTGGGGAGCTCCCCGCACGGGGAATACTCCATGGCCACTCTGTGGCAATCCTTCAGGATCTCTCCAAGAAGGCGCCGCAGATCCTGCCACGAGACGTAGGTCCGAACGCGCCCCTCGAACTCCTTGAACTGCCCCGCCTCGATCTGATGGACCAGGGCAACGGCCTCGCCGGCCCTCGGAACCCACCAGAACCAGCGGCGCGAGAGCATCAACCCGCGCCCACCGAGCAGGCGACGCGCGATAGGATTGCAGCCCTGATAGTCGTAAAGCAGCCAGCCATCCAAACCGGCGCGCTCAATGTGGGGCTGAATGCTGTTCTCCTTCATGGCTCCTCCTGAAGCACTCCATCAGAGCCATTGTACCCGGTTCGGCGCCGGTTGAAAAAGGGAGACGGCAGGGGTTCCTCACCGGGCGCCCATCCACGCGGCCGCTTCGCGCGGGCTTCACGGGGAAGAGCGCCACGCAGGCACCCTTCCCCACAATCCCAGGCAGAGGATCACGTCCACGGCGGGGCATCAAAGCGGACGACGGCCTGCGTACGGTTGCTCTCGTAACATGCCAGTGCCAGCGCCAGAGCCCTGCGGCCCTCTGCGCCCGGCAGCGGTGAGGGACCTCCCTCGCGCACCGCGGCGGCGAACTCGCGCAGCTCGTTGGCGAACCCATCCTCCTGGAACTCGATCACCTCGGGCTCCGTCTGGCGGTGAATCGTGATCCGCCGCGCGTTCACCGAAACGGTCACGTCCTGGCAGTGGAGGACCGTCTCATTCCGCCCTTGCGTCGCAAGGCCGTCCGTCTGAAACTGGATGAGGGCTCCACCATCCAGCCCGAGGGTCGCCGCGCCGGTCTCGTCGGCCCAGTTGCCGCACCGGTCGCGAATCGCCGCGTGTACCCATTGCGGAGTGCTCCCCGCGAGCCAAACGGCGCGGTCCAGGTTGTGGATCCCCATCTGGAGGAACATGCCGCCGCCGCATGTCTCGGCGCGCTTCAGCCACGGGCGCGTGTACCAGTCAGGCCGGATGCGATAGTTGCAGTACTCCGAAATGAGGCCCAGCGCTCCGAACTCCCCCGCCCGCAAGCGCTCGAACGCTGCGCGATAGGACGAGCGGAAGCGACTGGTCATCCCCACCATCAGGAGGGCGCCAGTGCGCTCCGCGGTGGCGATCATGCGGTCGCAATCCTCCAGTGTTGTCGCCATCGGCTTCTCGACGAGCACTGCCTTGCCCGCTTCGAGGGCCGGGATGGTCGCCTGCGCATGCAGGTAGTTCGGCAGGAGCACGACGACGGCATCCACACCGGGATCCGCCAGCAGCTCCTCGAGGCTGCCATAGACGGAAGCGCCGGTGCCGTCGGTCACAGTGCGCGCCCTTTCGACATCGAGGTCGCAGACGGCCGCCAGGCGCCAGTCGTTCGCGCACGGGCCCTTCAATGCACGAAGATAAGTCTCGGCGATCACACCGCAGCCGACGATGCCGAGGCCGGGAAGCTGTGCCATCATGGGTGAACCCCTCTCGCTGAGTGGTCAAAGGGAGCGTCTAGCCGGCCACTCCCCTGCCCTCTCTTCCCCACCGGCAGCGCATCTCCTGCCAGGAACGTCCGGATCCCAGGCAACGGATAGCTGGCACGCACGCTGACGATGTGACAGGCCAAGGGGAAAGGTGGAACGCCGGCGAAAAGAGAGGTGTCCCAAGCAGAAGGGCGTGCGCGTCTTCGCCCGGTTCTTGGGGGCAGGATGGCCGGGCGAGATCCGCTTCGCGGGTGGCGCGGTAGCCTCATCGAGCCGGCATCGCGCGCCCGTGGGATCTGCTTCCATGCGCCCCACCGGGGAGCCCCCACGCAGTGGAGAACGATCCGAATGCTTCAGTATGCGCTGAAAGAACTGATCCGGCGGCGTTCACGGAGTCTGCTGCTCCTCTTTGGCCTGATCGTGTGTACTGCCCTGCTCGCGGCCTCTCTCTCCATCTCACAGGCGATGCGCAATGCGGCGCGCCAGCCCTTCCAATCAGCCAATGCCGATCTGGTGGTTCAGAAGGAGCTGGCGACGTGCCCCTTCGCTCTGGTAAAACACGCCGGGAAGCTGGGGGGAATCCCCTGGACGGCGGTCGAGGAGATCCGCAAGCTGCCGGGGGTGGAGCTGGCTACGGGCGTCCTGGAGCTTTGGGCAACGAGCGGCCCGGAAGAGACAGACCGCGCCGTGGTGACCGGTCTCGTGCCGGAGGATCAGCACCGGATCGGGCCCGTCAAGCGGGGAGAGGATTGCTGCCAGCTGGTCGACCACGAGATCGGCGGGCGATATCTGAAAGAGGACGACGATCATGCCTGTCTCGTCGAGAAACCGTATGCCGAAAAGCACGGATTGGGGCTAGGCGGGCAGGTGACCCTGGGCGGCGAGCCGTTCACCGTCGTCGGCACGTTGGAGGCCGCGCCGGGAGCGCGCATCTCGGCAGGCGAGGTCTACATCCCCCTGGCAAAGGCGCAGGATTTGCTGGGCGAGGAGACGGTCAACGCCATCATGATTCGTGCGAAAGATCAGGAGGCGGCCAAAGCGATCGCGCAAGAGCTTCCGCGGATCATCCCCGTGGACACCGCCCAGGGCGAGAAGCTGGTGGTGACGAGTGACGCGAATGTGATGAGCAACGTCGCGGGGGTGGCCATCCTGGCGCAGAGTGCGACCACCTGGATGGCGGCACTCGTGGTGGGCGTCGTCTTCCTGCTGGTGGTGAAGTCATCTCTCGCGTCGGTGGGCGAGCGGGTGCGCGAGATCGGCACGATGAAGGCCGTTGGCTGGCGTGATGCGCATGTGGCCCGGCTGCTCGCCCTGGAATCGGCGCTTGTCGGGATCATCGGGGGCGGCGTGGGCACGGCCACCGGCTGGGGTGCCGCGTGGCTCTACGCATCCCACACCCGGGTTCAGCTGCCGTCGCTGCTGAACAGCTACCCCGCATGCGCGAAAACGCCTCCCCCGGTGGATATGCAGTTCTCCCTGGAGGGGTCGGGCCCCCTGGTCATCGGCGCCTTCCTGGTGGCGCTCGCCATCGGCATTTTCTCGGGCTATCTGGCCGCCCGGCGGGCAAGCAAGCTCCCACCGGCCGAGGCCCTCCGTCGCGTATGAGCACCTGATCATGGAGACCCACATTCAACTGAAGAGAGTGACGCGGCTCTTCCAGAAGCCTGGCGAGACGATCCGCGCCCTGGATGGCGTTGACCTGGCGATCCCCCGTGGAAGCTGGAGCGTCATCGTCGGTGTTTCTGGCTCCGGCAAGAGCACCCTGCTCAGCCTGGTCGGAGGCCTGGACCGCGCCACAGAAGGCGAGGTACTGGTGGACGGGCGCGATCTGAGCCTTCTCAGCTCGGACGAGCTGGCCGAGTACCGGCGCACCCAGGTCGGTTTCGTCTTCCAGTCGTTCAGCCTCATCCCCACCTTCACGGCGCTCGAGAATGTCTGCCTGCCCTTCATTCCGTACAAGAGCGCCCGCCGCGAGGCGGAGCAGAAGGCGTGGGAGATGCTGGAGAAGGTGGGAATGGCGAGCCGCGCCAACCACCTGCCGGGCGAGATGAGCGGGGGCGAGCAGCAGCGTGTTGCCATTGCCCGCGCGTTAGTGAACGACCCGGCGCTCCTCCTGGCGGATGAGCCGACGGGGGAGCTGGACAGGGCGACTGGCGAGAAGGTGCTGGATCTCCTGCGCCACCTGCACGAGGAGCGGGGCGTGACGATTCTGATGACGAGCCACGACCCAAGCATCGCCGAACAGGCGCCGCGACTGATCCATCTGGAAGATGGGCGCGTCACCGCCTGCGTGACGCGGTGAGAGAAGGAGAGAGGAATGCTGCGGAAAGCGATACGCCGTGGGATCCCTGGCATCGTGGGCTTGCTGCTCCTCGGAGCTATCGTCTCGGCCAATGCGGCGCCCAAGATGCGCATTGTCGCCTACATCAACGTGACGAGCGGCTGCCAGGAGGAAACGGTCAAGCGGCTGAAGGCCTTCCAGGCGAAGCACAGCAAGGATGTCCACCTGGAGATCATCGATTTCGGCAGCGAGGAAGGCTTCGCGCGCTGGCGCGCCGACGGCTTCCACTGCCAGGAGATTCTGATCAACGGCAGCGACCAGTTCCGAATCGGCAGTGGGCCCACGGCGCGTGTCGTCGCCTTTCGGATGCCCGAGGGCGTGCGCTGGACCTTCGCCGATCTGGATGCCGTGCTCGCGCAAGAGCTGAAGGCTCCTGGTAGCTCGGCGATCACCGATGAGGAGGCACGGAAGCTGGCGCAGCGCGTGCCGATCTCCTCCCGGCAGGGAAAGTGGAAGGGCCAGTCGGTCGGCGAAGTCGTCGTCGGCGCTCAGGTTGTCTTTCGCTACCGCAGCACGCTCGATGGGAAGTCTCCCCTGAAGCGTGCCCAGGAGTCCGCCGCGATGCTCAAGCGTCTCTATGCCGACGGGCTTTCTTCAGAGGAGATTCGAGTCCGGCGGGGTAACGTGGGTAACGCGCCCGTGGGAGTGATTCTCGCGCGCGGCGAGTCTATCGCGCAGGTTACGAAACCAGAGGCGGATCTCATGAAGCGCCCCCCCGCGGCGGCGGCACAGAACTGGGCACTCAACCTGCGCGAGGCGCTCCGTACCCTCGGACGCTGACGGCCGGGCGCCTCGCGCTCACGCAGCGAAGATCTCCTCCTCGCTGGTCAGATAGGCGTGGATCTTCCGTAGCGCTGCTTTGTGGATCTGGCACACGCGTGCCTCCGTCCGATCGATGATGCGGCCAATCTCCTTGAGCGTCAGGTCCTCATAGTAGTAGAGGGTGATCACCAAGCGCTCATCCGGGCCCAGCCGGTCGATCGCACGCGCGAGGGTCTCCTTGCGCGTCAGGGCATCGATGCTGGCGGCAGGGTTGGGACTGCCGGGATGGGGCACGATATCCAGGAGGGTCACGGCATCATCATCGCCGGTCGCCATCGGATCATCGAGCGAGAGCATACCGCCCAGCTGGACCTCCGCCAGGACCCCCTGCACGCGCTCCGTATCCATGTTCATCGCCTCCGCAATCTCCTCGGGCATCGCATCCCGCCCCAGGGAGGCGGTCAGCTGGGCACGCACGCTCTCCACCCGATTGGCGGCCCGACGAGTGACGCGAGGAACCCAATCCATCTCCCGGATTCCATCAATCACGGCGCCCCGGATGCGCGTGCGCGCATACGCCTCGAACTGCTCATACCGCTCGTAGTCGCACTTCTCGATGGCGTCGATCAAGCCGATGATGGCATGCGTGAGGAGGTCATCATGATCCATGTACGACATGGGGCTGATGTTCATCCGGTCAACGATGTGCTTTACCAGCGGCGTGTAGGCGAGGATGAGCGCCTCACGGGCTTCGGCGTCCCCGTGGAGCTTGAACCTTCGCCATAGCTCGCCGTAGTCTTTGCGCATCTCCCCCTCCAAAGCCTCGCGGTCTCCCAAAGAGCCGCCAGGTAGCCATCACCCGAGCGTTCCCGAGGTGAGAGACCTCACTCCGGGCACCCTCTCGGATGCTACTCGCCCTCCTGCACGCCCTCTTCGCTGGGTTCCTCCGAACACTCTTCCGAGCACTCCTCAGGTGGGCAGTCCAGATCAAACGCCGCCGCGAGCCCCCGGTTGAGTCCCCACACCGCCAGAAAGGCGATTGCCGCCTTGGCACTCGCCACCAAAGGATCCTCGCCGTTCAGAAGCGACGGCAGGCTGACTGCCAGCAACGCCACCACGCTCAGGACGACGCCCAGTAGCCTCCAGGCGTAGCTGATCGGATCCTCGCGATCTTCCGTTGGGCCGTTCACAGCAGTCCCCTCTTCCTCAGTTCAATCTGCCGGTTGTAGATGTGGCGGCAGATGCGGTTTCGATCGCGTTCGCTCACTTGCACGAATTCGATCCCAAGCTCCGCAATGGGAGTCGTCTCCGTGCCCGCCTCGCGCGCGCGCACCACCGTGCCGACTGCGCGCACCGGCTCGCCGCCATCAGGAAGCTCGATCTCTATGATCAGGCGCCGCCCCATGAGATCGGAGATGGTATCCGGGTGGAGCCACTGCGCCTGCAACCCGCCACCACCCAGATCGCGCGTCCGGGCCTCACAGCGTATCTCCGGCCGGCCTTCGGCCGCCGGAAAGATGAGGAGCACGGGCATGCGAATCGGCACGCGCACATACTCCCTCCGCTGCTGGCGCTCATAGCTGCGCGGCCAGGCAAGAGCTATCACAGGCACCTTCTCCGCGCGCCTGCCACGCACATAGGCTTCAAACCAAATCTGGCCGGCCTCATTATCAGAGCGGACCTCCACTCTGTCGCCGGCGCGGATGGGCACCTCTCCTCGTTCATCCAAAGGCGCCGCCACAGTAAACTCATCCGGGTCCGTAGCCTCCACACGCGTGGTATAATCCTGGCCGCCGAAAGTGATGACGATGCGGCGGTTGGGGGCAATGGCCCGGCTCAGTGTTGCATCGCGAACCATCAATCCTCCTCCGGGCAGATCGCAGCCGCCAGCTTGTCGACGGCCGCCGGTGCGATCTTCTCCGGCACATCCTGCCCATAACTGACATAGGAGACCGGCCGGCCTGAACGGATAGCCGTCTCCACCATCGCGCCGTGGACCACCGCCTCATCCAACTTCGTGAAGAGGAGGTGTGTCGGCTTCAGGCGCGAGAAACGCTCCAGTGCGTTCAACATCGTACGGCGGTCGGTAGGTGCCGCCAGGACCAGATGGACCTGGTCGGGCGCCATTGCGGAAAGGAGCATCCGCAACTGCCCGAGCTGCATCTCGTCGTTCGGGCCATGCCCGATCGTATCGACGAAGATCAGCTCCTTGTTGGCGTGCCGTTCGAGCGCAGTGCGCACATCCTCCAGGCTGACCACCACCTCGAGCGGCACATCCAACATCTGGGCGTAGGTGCGGATCTGTTCGACCGCCGCCACACGATAGGTATCCAGCGTCACCAGTGCCACCGCACGGCGATCCAGAATTGCATGCCGGGCGGCCAGCTTGGCGACCGTGGTTGTCTTCCCCACTCCGGTGGGTCCAACAAAAGCCACTACCAACGGCCCATCGCCAGAGGCACCGGGAAGGGCGGAATCTCGCGCTTCCTTGGGTGGCCTGCCCGCCGCCAGCAGGTCGGACACTCCCATCACGTCGATCCGCTCCGCGATGGCCGCGCGCACCCCCTCCCAGGTGACCTCGCCGGTTTCGCCTCGAGCGGCACCCACCAGGTCCCGGGCCAGCTCTTCGGAAAGGCCGCGATCCGTCAGCTGCGTGACGATCGCTTCGGCCGCGTCATCCTTGGGGGCCGTCCAGGACATCAAGCGACCGAGGGCATTGCGGATCTCGCGGATCTCCTGCTGCAGGTCGGTCACCTCCGCCGTGGAGCGCCGACGAAGACCGGCGCTTGCATGGGGCGTAGCGCTGTGGCGGCCGTTGGAGCTCTCCGGGGCGACCGCGCCGACCGGCGCCGCCGTCGCCCTCTCCTGCTCCCGGGCCTCATGTGCTGCCGCAATCACTCTCTCGGCGGTGGTGGCATCCGCGGGAGGAGCAGACCGCCGCGGGCTCGGAGCACCGGCCGCGGCCACGACCTCCACATACTCCTTGCCAAACCACCGAAGCCACGGCGACACCAGGCGCGTGCTGATGATGACGGCATCGGGCCCCAGCTCTGCCCGGATCCGCTGCCAGGCCTCTTGCTTTGTACGGGCCTTATAGCGAACGATCCTCATTGCTCAATCCTTACCACGCCCCGAGATTGCACCTGAGCCTCGGGGACAAGCTCCGCATACGAGAGTACCACAAGGTTCGGGACGAAGCGCTCGGCCAGCACGAAGAGATGCGGCCGGATGCGCGGCGAGCACAGGACGACTGGATGATGCCCCAGCGTCGCCAGCTTCTCAACTTCCGCCTGAAGCTGCTGGACCAGCTTGTCTGTCTCGGAGGAATCAAGCAGCAGGTGGCTGCCCTGCTCCGAGGTGCGGATGCGATCGGTGAGAAACTGCTCCGTTCGCGGGTCCAGCATCACCACGTGGATCTTGCCATCAGCCGCCTGGTAAGTCTGGCAGAGCCACCGAGCCAGCGCCCGGCGCGCTTCCTCGGTGAGCAGGTCAATGCTCTTGGTAAACCGGGCAGCATCGCCCAGCGCTTCCAGGATCGGAACCAGGTCGCGGATGCTCACGCGCTCGTGAAGCAGACGCTGCAACACGCGCTGGACATCCGCCAGCGAGAGGAGATCGGGCACCAGGCCCTGAACGGCGGCCGGCTCCCGCTCGCGCACGCCATCGAGGAGCTCCTGCACAGTCTGCCGGCTGAGGAGCTCATCGGCGTGCCGCCGGATGATCTCGGTGAGGTGCGTGATCAGAACGGTGAGCGGGTCCACAACCGTGTAGCCAGCCAACTCTGCGGCCTGCCGCGTTTGCTCATCCACCCAGAGCGCCGGCAGCCCAAACGCGGGCTCCTTCGCCTGAATTCCCTGGACCGGGCTGGCTACGCCCCCAGGATCCATCGCGAGGTAATGCTTGGGGTAAAGCTCCGAGCGGCCGATCTCGATCCCGCGTAGCTTGATGCTGTAGGTGTTGTGCCGGAGCTGCGCGTTGTCGCGCACGCGTACAGGCGGCACGATCAGGCCGAGTTCCTGCGCTAGCTGGCGGCGCATCAGGCCTACCCGGCTGAGCAGGTGGCCGCCTTGCTGTGGATCCGCCAGGCGGATCAACCCGTAGCCGATCTCCACCTCGACCGGGTCCACATGCAGCACGCGCTCGATCTCTTCGGGGGCCTCACTGCTCGGCGCGGTCTCCACGGGCGCGGACGCTCCAGGCGCCTCTCCTGGCCTCTCGGCCGGCGCCTCGCACGTCTCGGTGCCCAATGCCCTTCCGATGATAAAGAGCGCCACGGAAATCACGAGGAACGGGATCTTCGGCAACCCCGGAACCAGCGCCAGCGCCAGCATCATCGCCGACGCGATCATCACAGCCCGAGGCTGTGAGAGCGTCTGGCTGACCACCTCTTGCCCCAGGCGAGACTCGGAAGCAGCCCGCGTGACGATCACGCCGGTCGCGGTTGATAGCAGGAGGGCCGGTATCTGGCAGACCAGCCCATCACCCACCGTGAGGAGGGTGAAGGTGCGCAGCGCCTGGAGCAAGTCCATCTTCATCTGGAACATCCCGACAGCGAACCCGCCCAGGGTGTTGACCAGGATCATGACGATCGCCGCGATTGCATCACCACGCACGAACTTACTCGCGCCATCCATGGCGCCATAGAAATCGGCCTCTTGCTGGATCTTGGCACGGCGCGCTCGCGCCCCATCCTCGGAGATGAGGCCGGCGTTCAGATCGGCATCGATGGCCATCTGCTTGCCCGGCATGGCATCCAGGGTGAAGCGCGCGGCCACTTCTGCCACACGCCCCGCGCCCTGGGTGATCACCACGAACTGGATCACCACGAGGAGCAGGAAGATGACCAGACCAACGATGTAGTTTCCACCGACGACATACTCCCCGAAGGAGGCGATCACTTCGCCGGCATAGCCCCGGAGGAGGATCAGACGCGTAGACGAGATGTTCAGCGCCAGGCGGAAGAGCGTTGCCAGCAGTATCAACGTCGGAAAGGATGCGAACTCCAGGGGCTCCATCGAGTAGAGGCACACCAGGAGGATCATCAGCGATCCGGCGATATTGATGGTGAGCAGGATGTCGAGCACCATCGGTGGCAATGGGATGATCATCATCGCCACGACCACCACGGACATGACCGCCACGGCCATGTCGCTATGGCGCAGCAGGCCACCAAAGGCCACCTGCCTCACCCCCGCGGCTCCCTGTTTCTCCATCGCTATCGCCATCTAGAACTTCCTTCCGTAGGTGCGGTAGATGAACGCCAGCACCTCGGCTACCGCGCGGAACAGCGTCTCTGGAATGGTATGGCCGACCTTCACCATTCGGTAGAGGGCTCGTGCCAGGGGCGGATTGCGCACGATCGGCACATGGTGCCTCCGGGCAATGGTGCGGATCTTCTCCGCTAGGAGCAGCCGTCCCTTCGCCACCACAACGGGCGCGGCATGCTTCTCCGGATCATAGCGCAGGGCGACGGCCAGATGCGTGGGGTTGGTGATCACGACATCGGCGGCAGCGACATCTTGCACCATCCGCCGGCGTGCCATCTCGCGCTGAATCTGCCGCACGCGCGCCTTGAGCTGCGGATCACCCTCCTGCTCGCGGTACTCCTCCTTCACCTGCTGCTTGGTCATCCGCAGGCTGCGGTTATACTCGAACCGCTGGTAGAAGTAATCAATCGCGCCAATCGCCAGAAGAGCCACGCAGACGCGCGTTGCCAGGCCACGGCAGAGATCCGCGAAGGCAGCGACGCCCACGCTTACTGGCAGGCCGGCCAGTTCCATGAAGGCCAGGCGCTGCCGATACGTCCAGTGGGCGATGATCCCTCCCAGGATAAGGCACTTGACTATCCCCTTGAGCAGCTCGACGGCGGTGCGCATCGTCACCAGCCGCTTGATTCCCTCCAGTGGATTGATGCGGTTGAGATCAAACCGCACAGCCTGCGAGCTGACGAGGAAGCCGACCTGGGCCAGCTGGGTCGCCAGGGCTGCGAGAGCGGTCGCCGCGCAGATCGGCGCGAGGGCAACCGCGCCCTGGCGCACGATGGGCGCCATCCATAGGAAGATAGAGTTGAAAACCTTGTCGGGCCGGTGAAGATCGGCATAGGCCAGGCGGAACGCGCTTTCCAGCGTCTGCCGGAAGAAGCCCTGCGAAGCGATCAACACCGCGAAGCCAGTCGTGAGAGCGATACCAGCCGTGAGGTCGTGGCTGCGCGCCACCTGACCGCGTTTGCGCGCTTCCTGGCGATGTTTGGGTGTTGCAGCCTCAGTTCGTTCACCGGCCATAACCCACCCCCAGGGTTGACGTCGAGATGCGCAGGAAGAGCGCGAGTTGCTCGCGCGCTTCTGCGAAGAGGTGCGCCATCAGATAGCCGAACAGCGGGAGCGCAGCTGCTAGTGCCAACAGGGCAACCACTGCCTTGACCGATAGTGATTGAATCAGCAGGTTGAGCTGGGGTGCCGCCCTGCCCAGAATCCCGAGTCCGAGATCCGCGATGAGCAAGATCGAGAGCACCGGGGCGGCCACCTGCATGCCAATCAGCCCCATCCGGATGAAGAGCTCCACAAACCCGGAGGTCATCGCGCTGGTGTATGAGAAAGTCCCGAGCGGAATCATCTGGAAGCTATTTGCCAGCCCCTCTAGGACAACGTGATGGCCATCGAGCACCAGGAACAGCACCAGGGCCAGGAGGTACTGCAGGTAGCTCAGCGGGGAGATGGTGGATCGGAAAGTGGGGTCGACCCATCCGCCCATGCCCAGGCCCACCTGCAGGTCGATTAGCTCTGCGGCGTACTGCAACGCGAGGAAGAGCAGCATCGGGATGAAGCCAAGCGCCAACCCAAGGAGCGCCTCCCTCAAAATGGCCGCGGCAAAGGGAAGCACCGCCGATGGGAAGGGCGCCGTCTGCGGCACCGCCAGCGGCGAGAGCACCACGGTGAACGCCAGCGCCATCAAGATGCGAACCTGGGCCGGCACCTGGTAGTTCCCGAAGATCGGCGCCGTGACGAAGAGACCGGAGACACGCACCAACACCAGGAGCCAGACCACGATGTGCGCCGCGATGTAATCGATGACCGCCATTCTACTTCGCCAATCCCGGCATCTGCGTGAAGACACGAATGGTGAAATCGATCGCCATGCGCAGCATCCACGATCCGAAGAGCGCCAGGGCCACGAAGACCGCGATGATGCGCGGCACGACCTGCAGCGTGCTCTCCTGAATCTGCGTCGCTGCCTGCACGACGCTGATAGCGAGCCCGACCATCATCGAGAGCCCAACCGCCGGCAGCATCAACTGCACCGCCAGAGTGAGCGCGCCTCGCGCCAGTTCGAGAACGGCTTCCTGCGACAACATCCGACCGCTCCTTACCGAAAGCTGAGCATCAACGACTGGATGACCAGGTTCCACCCATCCACCATCACGAAGAGCAACACTTTGAAGGGCAACGAGATCATCACCGGCGGAAGCATCATCATGCCCATCGACAGGAGGATCACGGCGACCACAATGTCGATCACCAGGAAAGGCACGTAGATCATGAAGCCCATCTGAAACGCCGTCTTTAGCTCGCTGATGAGGAAAGCGGGCACCAGCACGTAGGTAGGTACATCAGCTCGTGTTCGCGGCTGCTCCACACCTCCCAGGCGCAGGAAGAGCGCTAGGTCCTTGGGCCGGGTCTGCGAGAAGAGGAAAGCGCGCACTGGGCCTTCACCACGCCTCACCGCCTCATCAAGCGTGATCTGATGCGCCAGGTAAGGCTGAAGCGCCTGGCTGTTGATCTCCTTCCATACCGGCTGCATCAAGAAAAAGGTGAGAAAGAGCGCCAGTCCGATGAGCACCTGATTCGGCGGTACCTGCTGCACGCCGAGCGCGCTGCGCGTGAAAGCCAGCACAATCACGACGCGCACGAAAGAAGTGAGCGTCAGCAGGATCGCAGGCGCAAGGGAAAGGACCGTGAGCAGCAGGATGATCTGGAGCGTGGCGGCCACGTCGCGTGGGCCCTGGGCCCCACCAATGCTCACGTTCACGCGCGGAATCTCCTGGGCGAAGGCGATGCCTGGCAGAAGCAGGCCCGCGCCAAGGAGCACCAGAGTTCTGCTCAGGATCCGGGCCATCGCTCCTGCTCCCCTTCTCTCGCGCGCTCGGCGAGCCTCTGTAGCCCCGCAGCACTCCGGTTGAGCGTGAAGAGGCGGCGGCGCACCTCCTCGCGAAGCTCCTCATCCGTGTACGTCTCCGGCCCCGGCACCCGCACCTCCGGGGTCGCCTCCGGCGCCGCCACCGGCTTTCGCTCTGGCGCGGGCTGGCTCGCCTCCTGCTTTTCCAGGAGCGCGCCTAACTGAGCCCGGAAGCTCTCCGCTCCCTGGCCACTCGTGTCCAGTTCCCCCTCGACCTCCTCCTCGGGCGCCACCGCCCCCGTGAGGTCGGCCAGGAGGGAGATTTGCTGCGGCGTGCAGCCGATCAGAAGGCGGTGCCCCTCCACGTCCAACAGGTGGATAGTCCGCCCGGCCCCGAGCACGATGGTGCGCCGGATCCCCACATCGGCATCCGAGTCCGTCGCTGCGGCCCCCGGCATAAACCGCTTGAGAAGAGAGAGGCAGACGTAAGCGAGCGCGAGCACCACGCCCAGCTTCAAAGCCACGCCAAAGAGCCACCCGACCAGGCGCAAGCCGCCCCCCTTCTCAGGGCTGGCCGAAGCCTCGGTGAGGTCAAGAGGGATCTCATCCTCTGGCCGGCCCGTCAGCGGCGAAGCGGGCAGACGCCCCTGCACCGGGCTTGAACCCTGTTGCGCCGCCTGAACGTTCGCCGCAGGCGAAGCCGCCTGCTGGCCACGCCCGTCCGAAGGCCGGAAGGCGCCACCGATGTAAGCGAGCACCAGGATCCCCATCGCCGCCGCTCCGATCATCACCCGTTTGCGGAGCGCAGGGTTCGCCGCGAGAAGATCGCGCATCTGGGTCCATGCGGCCGGAATGCACGCCGGCAGGCTGGCACATCGCCGCCGGCCCTCCGGTGCCTGCCCGCTCCTATCTCGAAGCAAGGACCCACTCTCGTCGCTCTTCACTGCTTGCTCTCCTCTCTCCCCCGCCCGGGCGGCACGCGCCCGGGCTACAGAGAGACTCAGCAAGCATCTTGCCACGTTGCCCCCACCCGGTGTCGATACCACAGATGAAGGAGACGGACACGGATGAGCAGGGCGGGCGCGCCTAGGATGGTGCGCCTCACCCGGGATCGGGTCATGGCCATCCGCGTGGGGCATCCGAAGGGCCGCGAAGCGATCAGGCGATTTCCTGGTCCCGAGCACGCCGCAGGAGTGTGGAATCTTTCCTCAGCAAGCTGCGCGTGTGGGGCGAACGGCCGCATATGGAGGGGGAACGATAGGCTGGCATCCTCCGGGGGGTGAGTGCCATGCCTCGGCTCATCCTGGAGGGCATAGCGAACGCGCAGCGTGCCGCTGGAATCCCCGCCTCTCTCTCCGGGCGCGTGGAGAGAGAGGCGGCAGAGTGAAACCGGCTGGCGCCGGCACTTCAAGGCAGCACGCGCCATGCGAGTGGGAACTCTATCACGCGGAAGGGGGTGTCGGCTCGGGCGACCGATTACCGGATAGGTTCCTCACAGTCCATTTCATCCAGATCGCTGCGAGCCTCTTGAACTGCTCGCGTGATCTGAATGGCGTAGCGGCTGCCGGATAGGCCGGGCGCGCCGTAGAACTTCTCGGTGTCTTCGATATAGAGGGGTAGCTCCTGGCCGGGGCGCGTGTCCAGTCGGATCACATCCCCAACTTCCAGCGCCGTGAGGTCTCCCATAGGAACAACCGCCGACCCCAAGATCACCCGACAGGTGAGCTTGGCGCCATCCAGCTGCGCGCCGATAGCCCGCGTTGTGTCATCGGTCGTCCCTTTATGCGCGGCAGAGAACCACTGCTCGGCGCTCAGGCGCGACATGATCGGCTCAAGGGCGATGACCGGCACGCAGACGCTCATCATGCTGGTCACGCCGCACAGCTCCACCTCAAAGGTCACCAGCATGACCATATCGCCCGGGAGGGCAATCTGGCTGAAGAGCATGCTGGTGGAGATGCTGTGCAGCGTTGGCGTCACATCCACGAGGCTGCTCCAGGCCTCGCCCAGGTCTCGCAGCGCCAGGCCGGCGATCCGGGTCATCAGCGCGCGCTCGATCTCCGTCAGCTCGCGGGGCCGGTCGGGCGGGGCGCCCTTCCCACCGAGCATCCGGTCGATCACCGTGTAGGCAATGCCCGGATTGATCTCCAGGATCGCGTTGCCCTCCTCAGAGGCAAAGGAGAAAATGTTGAGCACCGTGGGGTTGGGCACCGAGCGGATGAACTCATCGTAGGAGAGTTGATCGACGCCGGTGAGAGTGACCTGCGTCTGAGCTCGCAGGTAGGTCGAGAGCGTGGTGCTCAAGAGGCGGGCATACCGCTCGTGGATCATCTCCAGCGTCCGCACCTGGTCCTTGGAGAACTTGTGCGGGCGTTTGAAGTCGTAGATCTTGATCTCGTATGTGGCGCCGCTTTCAGGATCGAGCTCGGCGCCCTCGGCACGGTTGAATGCCGAGAGCAACGCTGTGATCTCATCCTGTGTCAGGATATCAGACACTTCGGTTCATCCTCACCCTGGAAAGGAGGCGGGCGCTGGCGGATGGCGATGCCCCGGGGAGGCGCCTGCCCAGCGCCAGACTCCCGCCCAGGCCTAACCCGCAGGCGACTTGCGCTCTTGCAGCGCGATGTTGATCTCCAGCCGCCCGGCTACCGTATTGACCGGCACCACCAGCGCCGGCGTAATTGTGCTGATCCGCAGGTTCGCCCCGCGCATCACCGAGGGGGGCGTAATATTGCACTGGTAACCTGCATTCGATAGGTAAGTCGCCGCGTTGCCGGTCACCATGTCGCCTAGCTCCGAGATGGCGCTGTTTGCCAAGTCATCAAAACTCATCAGCGGACGGCCAATCATGATGGATGCAATCTTCTCGGCGGTGACCAACGACATGCCGTAGAGCACGGAGCCCTCTACCATGCCGACCACGCCATGGACAATCGTCACCTGCTGCGAGGTGAAGGTCGCGTTGCGCATCGAGAGCTGGCCTCGCTCTGGGCGCTCCTCCAGCACCTGCTCCAACACCTCGAACGCAGCCCGTAAGAACGGTTCGATAAACTCGATCTTCATTCCCTGCTCCTGCTGAAGCGTGGCGCCCCCCCGATCTCCAGCCGCCCGCGCCACACACACCATCGGCAACGACGCGCCTCGCGGGAGGTCTCAGGCACGCCCGGGAACACCCCACGACGATCCACCGGGATCGCTCGATTCTGCCTGGCTAGCTGGCGGCCCGGATCACGCCATCCACGACGCGCTGGGCCTGGAAGGGCTTGGTAATGTAATCGCGCACCCCCGCCTGCGTGGCCTCCATGACGAGACGCTGCTGTCCCATCGCCGAGCAGAGAACCACCCGGGCATCTGGATCCAGCGCGCGGATCTCTTTCAGAGCCGTGAGGCCATCCATCACCGGCATGGTCATATCCATCACGACCACATCGGGCTTCACTGCAGGATAGCGCTCCACAGCCTGGCTGCCGTTCTCCGCTTCGGCGGCCACGTCAAAGCCGGCTTCTGTCAAAATCTCGCGCAGTCTGGTGCGCATGAAGAGCGCGTCATCGACCACCATCACTCTAATCGCCATGGCTCCTCCCCTCCCCGGTGGGTAGCATGAGCCGCTCCGCCCAGATCCGGCCGTCCTCAACAGCGTATCTCCGCAAACATCCTGCCGCACCCGCGACTCAACACCCTGCCATCCACTCCACCGGGAGGGGTGACGCTTGCGATTCCCGCCAGGTCCCCCTCAACTCATCCAATCCCCTTGGCATGCTCGCAGCCGGCAACCAATGCATTCATCGGCGCAATGGGACTATGCCACATCCCTCTGCCATCCACCGGTCGCCCGCAGCCGTTGCCTGTCCAGAGGCGGCGCGCGTCCAGGGTACCTGCGATGGCCGAGCGGCTCATCTCCGTCCGGCAGCCTGGGCTGGCATGCCCGGTTACGGATCTCAGGCTCCCCCGTTGGTGATTCGGCATTCGCCGGGCTAACCTTAAGCTGGCGCGCCTTCTGCCACGCCTCTGCGCTCTGCTTCCGGCCCACGCACACCGGTGCATTCTCCCCTCCGGCTTACCTCCACGCGGGGGTCCCATAAGCGTCTTTCCAGCAGACACTTGTGGCTCATCAGCAAATGGTGTATAATGTGGCGGGCCAGAACAAATATCCCTTTGGGGAGCATCGGACCGGAGAGCTTGTGCTTGTTCCAGCCAAACTCCGTCACCAGGCTGTATCATGGGCCTGCGTAGGTTCGCTCGCCACTGTGCTCGTTGGATCTGTGTTGTGGCCGGCACCCCTGGTGGTTCGTGCGGTTGGTATCGGTCTCACGAGTGGCGCAGCGTTCGCCTGGTGGCTCTCCAGGCGTTCCCATGTGGCAGTCGCGCGGGAGCTCCACTCGCGGTTAGAGGCGCGGGACCGCGCAGCTCGCTACGCCGAAGCGCTTGCCCGACTCGCCTCGGCAGCGAGTGCGCGGGAAGATCCGATCAGCATCCTTCAGCTCCTCGTCCAAGAAGCGGCCGATGCTGTCGGCCTTGCCGAGGCTCACGTCCTCATTGCTCCCAGCGTCCTCTTCCCGGACGGCCTGCACGTGAACACCGCCTCTTCGCTCTCTGGCCCCTTTGATCCAGACGCCCAGGATGCCCCTTCGCGGCTCCTCGCGCAGATCCTGGCAGGGAAGGACCGGGAATTGGCACTGGAGGCAGGCGACGAGTTCGACGGGTGGGTCGGCTTCCCGATCTCCGACCTGCGCAAGCCGGTGGGCATTCTGGCTGTTCGCACGCGCCCTTCATCCGCCGCGGACGCGCCACCGTTGCCCCCAGAGGCGCGCGAACTGCTGGCGCGCATGGCCGGACAGGCGGGCCTCGTGATCGAAAACAGCGCCCTCTTTGGAGACGTGGTCCGGCGTGCCTGGGAGGTGGCAGGCATCGCAGATCTGGCCGGCGCAATCGTGACTGAGGCCGACCTGCCCCGTCTCCTCGACTTCGCCGCGCAGCGCGCTGCCACTATCACCGAGGCCGCTACAAGCGCGATCCTCCTGGCGGACAGGCACCGACGCTCATGGCGAGTGGAGGTGGCGCACGGCGCCCATCATGCCTCTCTTCAGGGAATCCAGGCGCCGATCGATTTCGGGCTGCCCGGCCGGGTGATCCACGATGGCCGCATGCGCTTCGCCGCCGCACCGGAGCTGGTCATGGAGATCGTGCCGGACACCCCCCTGGAGGATGTCGGCGCGGCGCTCTTCGTGCCCCTCAGCCGGCGTGATTCCACCTCGGGGAAAGGCGCCATGCCTGGCGATCCCGATGCTCCCGCCTTGGGCTGCCTCGTCTGCCTGATGCCCCAAGGCACGTCTTCCTTCTCCGGGAAGGATGTGCGCGTCCTGACGATCATCGCGGACCAGGTGGCCATGGCGGTTGAGAACGCGTGCCTCTATCGCCGGGCTGTCCAGAGCGAGCAGCTCCAGGATGGGGTGCTCAAGCTGGTGGAGAAGCTGCGCCGCGAGACGACGAGCGCCGGTGTACTGGCGCACGGGTGCCGCTGCGCCGCGGAGCTGCTGGAGATGCATGCCGTCGTAGCGTGCCAGTATCCAGAAGGTGCTGTTCCGCCGCGGCCGGTGCAGATCCACGCGCCGTGGGAAGGGGCCCCCTCGGCCTGCTCCTGTAACCTCGGTGAGGACCCATCCCGACGTGCCTGCCCAGCTGCAAGCGTGCTCCGTGACCCGAGCGCGCGCCCGCTCCGCTCGCCGGACGATTTGCGGCAGTGCCCGCTCCTGCGGGATCTAGGCGCGAAGTCCTGGGCAGGCGTGCCGCTGCATCTGCAGGGGGGGCCTCGAACGCTGGTGCTCTTCATTGACCGGGAGGATCCCGACCGTTTTGATGACGAGATGCTCCAGCGTGCCGAGCTCGTGTGCACCTACCTGGGAAGCGCGCTTGAAATGGCCTGCGTCGCCGAAGCGCAGCGGCAAGAGGTGGAGGTCTCCAACGCGCTCCTCTCCATCGCCCACCTGATTGCCACCGAGCGCGACCCAGGCCGCATCCTCCGCACCCTCAATGAAGTGACGCTCAACTGCCTGAGCCACAGCACCGCCGCAAGTTTCGCCTGGGAGGGTACGGGCTTCGTCGGGGTCCCGGACCACGGCATGCCCCGCCCGATCTCCGGGATGTCTCAGCTCGCCACAACGCTTTGCGAGAGAAGAGCCCCCCTGCTGGTGGAGAACCCTCGGGAAAGCTCGCTCATCCCCCCGGCTCTCTCGGATCAGATGGGCGATGGACCCGTCCTAGTGTGTCCGATGCTTTCTCACCGGGGCGATCTTCTGGGAGCAATGATGCTGCGCCCGCTCCATGCCATGCGGCAACTCCCACCTCGCGACATCGCCGTTGCTCTCGGTATCGCACGCCTGGGGGCTCTTGCTATCGACCACGCTCACCTGCAAGAGCAGGTAATGCATGCCGAGCGGATGAAGGCGCTCGGTGAAATGTCCGCGGGCGTCGCCCATGACCTCAACAATCTCCTTGCGGCGATCATGGGCAACGCTCAACTGGCGCTGATGAACGCCAAAGACGTCAATACAGTCTCTACCGTCATGGAAACGATCTCACGCGTCTGCCTCGAGGGCGCCGAGACGATACGGCGCATCCATTCGATCACGGGCCGGCCCCATCACAGCCCCGGCCAACTCATCGATGTTGCTGATGTCATCCGGCAGGCCGTTCAGGCCACACGGGCACATTGGAACGACCGCCCGTCGGGCCAGGAAGTGCAGGTAATGCTGGATCTCGAGGCCGGCATCCAGGTGCATGGTTGCGCGGCCGATCTCCAGGAGGCCATTGCTCACCTGATCACCAACGCGGTCGATGCGATGCCTGAGGGGGGCAAACTCACCCTCCGGTGCCTGTCGCAGCACCCCTGGGCCGTTCTAGAAGTCATCGATACCGGCCTCGGCATGGAGGATGCGGTTCGCCAGCGTGTCTTCGACCCCTTCTTCACCACGAAAGCACAGCGCGGTCACGGCCTGGGTCTGAGCATGGTGTATGGGATCGTACATCAACACCTGGGAACTATCGTGGTGGAAAGCGCAGTTGGCCGGGGTAGCACTTTCACCATTCGCATCCCCCTGGCCACGAGCATGCGCGCGCCCTCACTCTCGCCGGCCGCCTCGCTGCCCAAGCTGCGGGTGCTGGTCGTGGATGATGAGAGCCTGGTCGCGGAGACGTTGGCCGGCATCCTGCGATGCCTCGGCCATTCGGTGGATACAGCGCCGGGGGGGGAAGAAGCTCTGGAGATCTGGCGCGCCGACGCCTACGATTTGATAATCACCGATCACGGCATGCCCGGCATGACCGGCACGGAGCTCGCCCAGAGGCTGAAGGAGCAGGCGCCAAACGTGCCCGTGCTCCTAATCACCGGGTGGGATATCCACCCGGGCGTGACGACAAACACGCACGAAGTGGTGGATGCCGTGCTTCAAAAGCCGATCAGCCGCGAGGAGCTGCTGCGGGGGATAACCAGCGCCCTTCACGCTACCGCTGTGCGTGCCGCGCAAGCTAACGAAACCAGACGCGTGCTCGTGGTGGATGATCACCCCGCCATCACCGCGGTGATTGACGGGGCGCTCTCCTCTAGTGGATACAAGGTCGAGTGTTGCACGGATGCCGACGCGGCCATCGCCCGTCTGGAGGAGGCGCTACCAGACCTGGTGATCACGGACTACCACCTGGAGGGCACTTCAGGGATAGATCTGGCACGCGTGGTCAAGGAGAAGAATCCCGGCGTCCCTGTCATCCTCATCACCGGATGGCGCCCCGACAAGCATGAGCTGAGAGATATCGATCTGTGCCTCAACAAGCCGTTCAACGTCCGGGAGCTGCTTGACGCCGTTGCCAGCCTGGCGAAAGATGGTCCACGGGCACCCAAGTGAGCGGGGCATCCTCCTCGCGGTCTCGGAGGAGGAGCCGCCCCGCTCCATGGGTGCCGACCTACTGCATCGCGAACGACGTTAGATAGACCGCCAGGAATTTGGGCGCCGACGGGTCATCCGTCTGGTTCAAACGCCTCAGGAGCAGTTTCTTCAGCTGCTCCTTCCCCTTCTCCGAACGCAGATCCGCCCGGCGGCACTGCGAGAGCGTGCTCACAATGACATCGCGCACGGGCACCTCCCATTCGGGCGCCTTTTCCTTACCTTCTTTCTGCTCGCCAGACTTCTTGCCGCCGGCGTACTCTACGACGATCGTGGTCTTGACAAACGCCTGTGGATCGGGCTCGTCGAGGTTCACCAGAAACTCGCCTAGCTCATGGCGGGTACGCTCTTCGGCGCTCCCGTGGGCCGCGTGCGCTGCCCCGCCTCCTCCAGGGGTGGCAACATCTCGCGCCCGCGCGTTCAAGAGCGCCAGTGTCGAAACCCCCAAGGAGGCTGCCGAGCAAAAGGCAATGACGATCATAAGAAATGGCGGTGCGTTCCGGTATCCCGCCGGCCCTGCAGCCGCCTGCGAATCGGCCATATCCCTTGTTCCTTTCCGCTCTCCTTGCTGCCACGCCTCACTCGGCGGGCATCCGTCAGGCCTCTCTTGCCCGCGTCGCCATCTTCTGCTCCGGCGAGAGGAAGGCGCGCATCTTCATCTCCACCGCGCGCGGGTTGTCGCCGCTCTGTATCGCCATCAGCCCCTCGAGGATCATCTGATGGAACATCGCCTCCTCCTCGCCGCGCGCCCTTAGCTTGGCAGCGATCGGGAGCGCTACGAGATTGGCGAAGGCAACTCCATAGAGCGTGGCGATGAACGCACTGGCGAGGGCGGGCCCCATCTGCTTCGGATCTGTCTGTGCCCCCAGCATATGGATCACCCCGATGAGGGTTCCGATAACCCCCAGCTTGGGCGAGACTGCCCCCATCGTGGCAAAGAGCTCCTCGCCCTGGCGGTGCCGCTCATGCATCGCGTCGATCTCGATGGTGAGAATATCGCGCACCCTCTCCTGGGGGGTGCCATCCACGGCTAGTTCCACCCCCATGCGCAGCAGCGCGTGATCCACCCGGGCCGCGTCATCCTCAAGTACCAGCAGCCCCTCGCGGCGCGCCTTTTGGGCAAAGCCTACCATAGTGTCGATCATCTGCGCCCGGTTCAGCTCTCGGTTCAAGAACGCGTTCCGGGCGATAGCCGGCAGCTTCAGGATCTTGGAGAGCGGGAAGCAGATGATCGTCGCGCCGATCGTACCACCGAACACCAGCACGGCCGCGGGCACATTGACGAACGCCGCCAGGTTCCCGCCATCCATGCAGACCGAGAGAACCAGGCAGCCAAAAGCAAGCAGAAGGCCGATGGCCGTCGCTAGATCCACGCGGGCTCTCCCTTCAATGGCCGCGCCCGCCCGTTCCAAGAGCGAGGCGGGCGCGGTGATACGCACGGCGCGTTGACCGGCATCACTGCTTCAGCATCAGAATATCCTGGAGCAGCTGGTCGGATACGGTCACCGAGCGTCCATTCGCCTGGAAGCCGCGCTGGTAGACGATGAGTGAAGAGAACTCGCGCGTCAGGTCAACATTCGACATCTCGAGCGCCCCGGAAACGATGTTGCCTCGCCCTCCCGTGCCGGAGGTACCCACCTGCGCGGGTCCGGAGTTGGCTGTCTCCAGGAATGCTCCGGCTGGGCCTCGCTGCAGGCCTGCCGGATTCGTAAACGACGCGATTGCAAGCTGCCCGATCTGACGGGTCAGCCCGTTGCTATAGCTCCCGATGAGGACCCCATTATCGGTCACCGAGAAGCCCTGATATGCGCCGGGAGGGAGACCATCCTGGTGGGATGCAACCACTTCGGAGCTCTCCGCCAACTGCTGCACGTTGAAAGTCGTCGTAAAGACCATCGGGGTGATCGCGCCGTCGGTGAGCGGCACGCTCACTGTGGCCGGCCCGGTGGTACACCGCCCCTCGCCATCGAAGGTGAGCACGCCTGTTCCGACACTTGCTCCCCCGGCGTCCGTCGCATCCCACGACCAGGTGTTCGGCGCAGTTTTCACCATGGTAAAGGTGATGTATTGCTCTCGCCCCTGGCTGTCGTAGAGCCGGACCGTGGTGCTGGCACTGTCGCCGACGTTGGCCGTGGCATCCAGATTCCCGCTGAGAGTCAGCTTAGTTGTCTGTCGTGCCAGGGTATCACCTTCCGCCGGAATGGTCAGGGGGGTGATTGGCTGGGAGGTATCGATCTTGCCATTGGCATCCGCGACCCAGCCCAGAACCGCAGCACCGGATGCGGCCTCCACCAGCTGGCGGTTGCCATTGATGTCGAAAGCGCCGTTGCGCGTGTAGCGCGGGGCGCCCGCTCCGGTGGAGATGATGAAATAGCCGTTCCCCTCGATAGCAAGGTCAGAGGCTCGCCCGGTGGTTTGCGGGCTGCCCTGCGTCATCTGGCGCTCGATAGCCCCAACCGTTACCCCAAGGCCCACCTGCGCCGGGTTCTGCCCCCCCGCGTCGGGAGTGCCTGCTGCACGCAAAGTCTGTGCAACGAGGGCCTGAAACTGGGCACGAGCCGCTTTGAAGCCCGGTGTGTTCACATTGGCGATGTTGTCGGCCACCACATCGATGGCCGTTCCATGCGCCTGCAATCCCGAAACCCCGGAATAGAGCGAGCGAATCATCGAGCTACGTCCTCCTCTGGGCGCTTTCTAGCCGCGACTGGCGCTGCGGCAACGCCCACTTCCTATTCGGCCCGGTGGCCCCCGAAGGTTAAGTCAGCCGCCCGCGATCCGGCACGCATCTTGCCTCTTCCGCCACGAGACCTGCCCGTGTCTGCACGCGGGCAGCTCCATCCCCGGGCAGCGGCCGTGAAGCGCCATGCCCGCCGAATGGAGCGCCCCCCTTGCGACCGGCAGATCTTAGGGGGCGCACTCCCGCGTGCACCCCCAGGGCGAGGGCTCAGGATGGTACGTTACCGCTTCCTGCTGGGTCTGGCCGCGGCGCTATCACTCCATCAGTGGTGCCCGGTACGCCCGGTGATGGTGCTGGGGGGCTCCATGGAGCCTACCCTGCGCCATGGTCAGCTCGCCCTGGTCCACCGCGGCCACTACACCCGTCAGCCTCCGCGCCAGGGAGACGTGATCGTCTTCCGACACGACAACATGGTGCAGGTGAAGCGCGTCCATGCCTTGCCTGGCCAGCGCGTCTGGGAGGTGCATTACCGCGATAGCGCGGATACCGTCTTCCTCCTGGACCCCGACGCGCTGCCCCGCGCCCGGCAGATCCTGGAGCGCGATCCCACAGTGTGGATTACCGCCCGCGACGTGCCTCCGGGCAACCTCTACGTTCTGGGCGATGGCGGGAATGCGTCCTACGACAGCCGGCACTATGGAACGGTGCCGTTCTCGGCGGTGCTTGGCAAAGTGCTCCTGCGGGAGAGTACCGAGCACGCCGCCACGCAGGCACTCGACCGGGCCACCCTCCGGCTGGAGAGAGTGCACGACTGAGCGGGCCGCGCGCAGGATCCGCGAAGCGCCGCTAGCGGCAGGAGATCACCCGCTCGGGATAGAAGCGTTGGAGAGGGTGGCGTCCTGACCGCCCTATTCCCACTTGATAGCTTCTGCAATCCGGAACGAGTCTGTTCCGCATCCGGGTCGCACGGGCCGGGCGTTCTCTGGATGGCTCCGGCGACGCAATGGCCGAGTGCGGTGTGAGGAGTGATGTACCATGTCGCAGTATGTGGTTACCTTCGGCGAGATCATGATGCGCCTCAACCCTCCGGGGAATCTCCGCTTTACCCAGGCGCGCACCTTCGAGGTCACCTACGCAGGGGGCGAGGCGAACGTCGCCGCGTCGCTCGCGCAGTTCGGCATCCCGACGCAGTTCGTCACCCGCCTTCCCAACAATGAACTCGCAGACGCGTGCGTGGCCTACCTCCGCTCCTTCGGTGTTGGCACCGATTTCATCGTGCGTGGCGGCGAGCGCCTGGGCATCTACTTCCTGGAAAACGGCGCGGCCCAGCGAGGGAGCAAGGTTGTTTACGATCGGGCTGGCTCGTCCATCGCAACCATCGAGCCGGGCATGGTGGATTGGGACCGCGTCTTCGAGAACGCGCGCTGGTTCCATTGGACCGGCATTACCCCCGCGATCAGCGAAGGGCTCGCGCGCGTCTGCCTGGAGGGGATTCAGGCCGCGCGCGCCAAGGGGATTACCGTCTCGTGCGACTTGAACTTCCGCAAGAAGCTGTGGAAGTGGGGCAAGCCGGCGAGCGAGGTGATGCCGGAGATGGTGGCGCTCTGCGACGTCGCCATTGGCAACGAGGAGGACGCGGAGAAGGTCTTCGGGATCAAGGCCCCCAACGTAGATGTCGAGCGCGGGAAGGTGGACGCCAGCGCGTATCTCTATGTGGCAGAAGAGCTAAAAAAGAAGTTCCCGAACCTGCAGCGGATCGCCATCACGCTTCGCGGGAGCATCAGCGCCAGCCACAACACCTGGTCCGGCGTGCTTTATGACGGCCAGCGCCTCTACACCGGCGCCCAGTACGACATCATCCCGATCGTGGATCGCGTGGGCGGAGGCGACTCGTTCGCGGGAGGCCTGATCTACAGCCTGATTCAGAACCCGGAGGATCTGCAGCGCGCTCTCGATTTCGCCATCGCCGCCTCGTGCCTGAAGCACAGCATCTGGTACGATTTCAACTGCGTCTCGGTGGCAGAGGTCGAGGGGCTGCTCAAGAGTGGTGGCAGCGGCCGCGTGCAGCGCTAAAAGCCCTTTCAAAGAATAACGCGCCGGGCTACTGCGATTCCGCCGTGGCCCGGCGCGGTCTACCAGGTTACGCCAAACCGGTCAAAATCCCCCCGGTATTCGCTCCAATCCGCGTCCACATCCGTAACGCGCGCCATCAACGGGCCGTCTTTCAGGCGCTCGAGAAGTTGTTCCAGATCAACGCGTTCTCCTTCAGCGAGCACCTCCACCTCGCGCCCCGGCCGGTTGCGTACCCATCCAGTCAGATCAAGCCGCTGTGCCTGCTCCACAACCCAATAGCGAAACCCCACACCCTGCACGCGGCCATGCACCATCGCATGCAGGCGAGCCTTCGGCATCCTCGTCTCCTCCTCCCAAACTTGGTGGCCAGCGTTCAATGTACCACGAAGACCGGCCCTGGTCAAGCGCCTGGCGAGCGAATCCCGCGTGGCTCGCGTTCCATCTGCTCCGCATGAATGCTCGGGGATAGGTATGGCGCGCTTCTTGCGCCCTCATGGCTTATGGGAGGAGTGTGTCGATGGCCCTGGTCAGCATCATCATTCCGGCACATAACGCCGAGGAGTACCTGAAGGGCGCGATCCACTCGCTACTCCGGCAGACCTATCCGTGGGTAGAGATCATCATCGTGGATGATGGCTCCACCGATGGCACCGCGGCGGTCGTGCGCGGGTTTGGCAATCAGGTACGCTCTCTTTACCAGGTGAACGCCGGCCCGAGCGCCGCGCGCAATGCGGGGCTGGCGCGTGCCCGGGGCAAGTACGTGGCATTCCTCGATGCCGACGATCAGTTCCATCCGGAACGGATCGAAATCCTGGTGCGCGCGCTGGAAGCGGCCTCGCCGAACGCGACTTTCGCAGTCTCAGACGCGTGGCTCTGGGATGGCACACGCTGCCTGCGCCGCTACAACGTCTCCGAAGGCCCGGCGGGCGAGCGTGGGCTCACCCGCTTCCTGGATGATAATCGCCCCTATATCGGCATTTTGGCGCGCCGGGAAGCCCTGGTCGGCGTCGGGGGGTTCCGGCAGGATCTGTGGCTCAACGAAGATCTGCACCTGTGGCTGCGCCTCCTGGCCGATGGAAACACCTATGTCCACGTGCCGGAGCCGCTCTACCTCTACCGGGTGCGCCACCACAGCCTCTCGCGCAAGTGGCAGCTCCAGCTCGAGGGCGCCTGCCAGCTCTATCTTGAGGCGCTCGGCAGAAGCTCGCTCTCCTCGGGGCAACGCCGCCGCCTGGCCTATCTCCTCTGGCGCGACCGTGCCCGGCTCCATGCGGCAGAGGCGCATCGCGCTCGGGCAGAAGGCCAGCCCATGCGGCGGATCGCCTTCCTGGGAAGGTATCTTGGCGCGCAATCTGTGCGCATGCTGCTGCGCCCGCACTTTACGGCCCGCCGCCTCTGGAGCAAGCGGAACGGCGAACCGTGCGTGCTCGAGGAGATCCCCGGCCCTCGAGACAAACATCTCCTGACGCGCTGAACCGATGCCAGCGCGCACTCGGGCCTCTGCCCCGTCCAGCCTGTCTTAGGAGCGCCGCTTTAGGAGAAGCGTGGCCCGCCTGCGTCCCTCGCGCAGGAGAGTACCCAGGCGCTCGTGGTTCCACACGAACGGCTTCAGATGGCCGGCCCACCAGAAAGCAGCCAGACCCACGGCTGATACTCGTGCTACCAGGATACGCTCAATGGCGTGGGCTTGGTGTGTCCAACGTGCCTTGTATGCCTCCCATCCCCGCCCGAATTCATGCACATCCGCTATGTTGTTCGCCCGCAAGTCTTCCACCACGGCCATCAAGAGCAGATGCACGGGGCCGAAACGGGAATACGCCTCGTCAAACGTCGAGGTATAGCGCAACAGCCGGCGGGATTGCAGAAACGCCAGTGCCATGCTCATCGGCCTCCCATCCAGCGAGAGCCGGCACAGGTAGAGCTGGTCGCGCTTCAGCAGCTCGTGGCACACGTCATGCACCCAGCGACGGTAATCGGCAAAGTGGAAGACGCTCGTCTCATGTCGGCCCTGCCAGCGCGCAATGTGCATCCGGGCCAGTTGGTCGAGCATCATGTCCGCTTCCTCGGGGGTGCGCGCGATCTCGAAGGTAACCTGACCCTGCTCCTGAACACGGCGCCACCGTCGCAGCACCTCGGTGCGATGGTTTCTGGGCACGCGCTCGCGCCAGTCGGTCCTCAGATCGATGTAGGGAGCGGCATCCAGACGCTGTCGCAGTGACCAGAAGCGCTGTCCGGCAGCGTGCGAGAGGGTCGCGACCTGTGACCCTTCCGGCAGATAGCGAAGATCCAGCAGGTGCCAGTCCTTGCGTCGCGTGAGGTGCTCCCACAACACCCCCAGGTCGTTCGGATGGTCAGGATCGGAGAGAGCGTCGCAGTAGTCCGAGTTGTTGTCAGCGATGAAGCGCAGAGTGCGCATCCGACACCACCCGCGCCCGAGATCGTAGGCACAGAGTGGTAGCGCCGCCGTCATCTCGTCGTCACGCCAGAACACCAGGAGGAATGGCCGTGCCCGCGGATAGTGGCGCAGCCATGTAGAGAGCCACGGGCAACCCTGGAAGACATGGGCCCGAGGATCCTTCTCCGCCAGCTGGTCCCAAGCCGTGGAGATCGCCTCGAGGCGCCTGGGCTCCTCGATGATCTCAACACGCCCGGCGGGATCAGCAGTCTCACTCCCCGGCTGCTCTTGCCTCATCAATCGAGTATCCCTTCACGTGCCGGGTATTCTGGAAGCGACGCCCATACGTGGGCAACCCCACTGCCAGGCGCCTGAACGGGTGCGATGGCAAAGTTCCCGTTCCCTTTCCATCCCCTCCGGTATGCACTCCGGCGCCTGGCAGAGCCGGATTGCTCTTCAATTCTCTGCAAGATGAGTACCGGGCCGAGCCCGCGGCGCCGGGGTTTCATGGTGATTGCGGCCGGAGCGATAGCCATTCCGCGGTTCGTCCAACGCCTCGCCGGATCCGACGCCTCAAGAGAGCTCCAAGGGTGACGTAAAGCTTTGTTTCAAGGCCGGCCGCACGAATCTTGCGCGCACACGCCGCGTGGTCGTAAGCGACCGCGCAGTACTCCACGGTTCCGGCGGCGGTATCCAAGACGGCATAGCGGGCGGAACGCTCCAGCGTCCGAGACTGCCCAACGCTTCCCGGATTCACCAACGCCGGCACCGAGGGAGCCATCGAGAAGCAGGCGCCCGCGTTCGCGCGCCTCACTCGGCCGGCGGGTGCCCACACGGCACGGTGCGTGTGCCCGCACACCATGAGACCAATCCCCGGGTAGCACGCCTCAAGCCGACTCAGTTGGGCCTGCGCGTCCGCGTCATCCACGATGTAGTGATCCGGATCCTCCAGCGCCCCGTGGCACAGAACGAACGATCCAGAGACCTCGCGTGCCGTGGGCAAGGTGGCGAGCCATTCGCGGCTGCTCCGGTCGAGACGCGCCCGGGTCCACTCCACTGCGCGCAGGCCATCCGGGGTGCATCGCGGTGCGATGCGCTCCAGGACCATCAGGTCGTGGTTCCCAGCCACGCAGAGCGCATCACGTTCGCGCAGCAGCGCGATGCACTCGTTGGGGCTCGGTCCAAAGCCGACGACATCGCCCGCGCACGCAACCCGGAGGGAGCCCCAGCGCGCCTCGGCATCGCGGAGGACGGCTTCGAGCGCCTCCAGGTTGGCATGAAGATCGGAGAGGAGCAGCCAGCGCACCCGTTGCGGTCCCTTCAGTTCGGCGCTGATCCGCCTCGCGTCGGTGCAGACTGCGAAGGTCGCGCCCAACGCGGGATCTTGGGGCGCACGCGCTTCCAGAGAGCCGCGGCCAGTGGCATCGGATCGTTCCAGGCGAACGGCTCGTAAACGGATCGCGCACAGAGCGAGCGCAGCCAGGCCCCCACGCTGATCTCGCCGGCGCGCCGTGCCTCGCGGAAGGCGCGGAAGTCTCCGTCCAACCACAGCCAGCGCATGCCAGGCCGGACCTGCGTCGAAAGCGACCACTCCAGGGAGTAGAGGTCCTGATAGACAAGCGCGGGCAGGTTGACGCCGGCGGCAGCGGCGGGATAGTGCCACAGGTTGAAGCGCGGGTTGATCTCAAGCAGGTGGAGCCGCCCATCGCGGGGGTCCTCCTTGAAATCGATCTTCAGCACGCCGTGGAAGTTGAGCCGCTCCACAATCTCGAACCCGGCATCGCGCACGCGGGGATCCGCCGTCACCTCGACATAGGTGCTGGTGCCCATCGAGCGCGGGAAGGTGCGTATCTTCCGGCCGGTGAACCAGGCCACGCACTCGCCTCCCGGGCGCACATAGGCATGAAAACTGACGATGCGGTCCTCTCCGCCGTCGATGCACTCCTGGAAGATCAGCTCCGAGCCGTGCCCTTTCAACACGGGCCAGAGACGCAGGAGGTCTTCGCGCCGCTCCACGCGGATCGCCTTCTGCGCCCACATGGCGCTCCCCGGCAGCGGGATACTCATCCAGCGCTCGCTATGCACTGCCGGCTTGATGACGCAGGGGAAGATGTCCCACTCCGCCACCAGGCGCTCCGCGCCCGCATTCGGGGCAACGATCTCGGTGCGCGGTATCGGCAGGCCGAGACGGAGCGCGAGAGTCAGAAAGCGAGCCTTATCCAGGAGGTCTTCCACCAGTTCCACGGGCGGCAGGAGAAAACGATAGCGCTGTCCGAGGATCTCGCGACTCCGAGAGAGCACCCGCAGCCCGTGGTCGCGCTGGTAGAAAAGCGCTGGTTGGGCACCCTCGGGCCAGGGCACGGCCATCAGTGCCTCGACCGTGCCATCCAGATCCTCAGGATTGGGAAATGGAAGCACGCGCCGGCAATAACGCGAGCGCGCCCCGGACGTTTCCGGGTCAGGCGTGGCCAGGGTGACGGGCACCCCCACCATCCCCAGTGGTCGAATCAGGTTGATATCGCCCAACACGAGCGCCGGCTGCAACGCTGACATGCCCACTCCCTTTCCTCCCTGGGAGCCAACGGGCAAGGTGCATGCCAGAGGCGCCGGGAGATCAGAGTTTATGCCAGGCGGGAGGAGGAATGCGCCGGTCCCTCTCTTGAGCGAGGAGCGAACGCTCCAACTGGATGGTGGTGCCTTCCGGACCGGTCGCCAGCCATACGCGGTCCATCACCTGCAGCATGATGGTGAAGCCCATCCCAAGGGAGATTTGCGTAGAGTATCCAGGCAGAAGGATGGTGGCCGGGATCTGCTCGGCGCGGATCCCCTCGCCGCGGTCTGAAACTCGCGCGATGATGCAGCCCGGAGCGGTATAGATCTCAGCGCGGCCCTCGCGACCATGCTTCACGGCGTTGATCACCGCCTCGCCCACGCCAAGCACCAGGTCTTCGGCGTCCTCCGGGTCCATCCCGGCATCCAGCGCGACATCCCGGAGGCGCTTCCGCAGGCTGCGGTAGCCCTCGATGTCCGTCAGATCCACCTGCAGGATGCACTGGCCTTTGATCGGGATCTCCCCGGCGTCTACCAGATGGAGCTTATCTTGCGTTACCGCGCGGATCACCTCGCGATAGAAGCGCTTCTTCTCGACCTCGGCGTTCAGGAGACTCTGGTGCGCCTGGTTAAGCTCGCGCTCCACGCGCTTGCGCTCGGTGATGTCGCGAAAAACGACAACGACGCCCGCCAGCTCGCCCTCTTCGCGGATCGGTGTGCTAATGAACTCTACGGGAAAGCTGGTCCCGTCGCGGCGCCAGAAGAGTTCCTCGTCGACGTGGTGGATAGTTCCATGCAGCGCGGTGTCGCGCGCGGCGCACTCTTCCCAGGGGAAGGGCGATCCATCCGCGCGGTGATGGTGTGCCGTCCCGTGCAGCGAGTGGCCCACCAGCTCCTCCGCGCTCCACCCCAGCATGCGCGCGGCCGCCGGATTGATGAAGAGGATCCGGCCCTCGCGATCCAGGCCGACAATCCCCTCTCCCGCGGAGGAGAGGATCAGCTCGCGCTCGAACTCAGCCCGACGGCGCGCCTGGCGCTCCCTGGCCTCGCGCATCTCCCGCTCAATGACCGGCACCAACCGCGCCAGGTTACCCTTCCGGACAAAGTCGTGAGCGCCCGCCTTCATGATGTCGACGGCGGCTTCCTCGCCAATTGTCCCGGAGACAACAATAAACGGGATATCCAGACCGCGCTCGGTCACCAGGCGCAAGGCATCCCGGCCGCCGAAGCCCGGCAAGGTGTAGTCGGCCAGGATCACGTCCCACGTCTGCCCGGCAAGCGCCTCGGCCATTGCCTTGGCCGAATCGACCCGCTGCCAGGTGACGTCGTAGCCCCCTTGGCGAAGGCAGCGCGCCAGGAGGAGGGCGTCATCCTCCGAGTCTTCCACCATCAAGACGCGCAGCGGGACCCTCATCGGCCCTCCTTTGGTGGCGGCTCATTCAACACGAGCCAGTAGAGGCCGAGTTGTCGGGTCGCCTCGGTGAATTGGTCAAAATCGACCGGCTTGCGAATGTAGCTGTTGGCGCCGGAGCGGTAACCCTCGATCAAATCCTGTTCCTCTCGCGACGATGTCAGGATCACCACTGGCACCAGCTTCGTGCGCGCATCAGCACGGATGCGCTTCAGCACCTCCAACCCATCCATGCGCGGCAGCTTCAGATCAAGCAACACTACCTGTGGCTGCCCATCGATGTCTCGACCGGCGTATGCCCCTGTGCCAAAAAGGTAATCCAACGCCTCCACGCCATCACGGGCCACCACCACCTTGTTGGCGATGTTGTTCTTGCGCAGCGCCCGCAGCGTCAGCTCAATATCGTCGGGGTTGTCTTCGACCAACAAGATTACTTTCTCCGTCATCACCCCACACCCCTTCGTAGGGATATCCACCTAACTTCCGAGCGTGAAGGAGAAGGTTGCTCCCTTCCCGACAGCCCCCTCTGCCCAGACGCGCCCACCATGCCGGCGGACAATTCGACGCACGGTCGCCAACCCGATGCCGCTTCCGGTGAACTCGTCGGCAGTATGGAGCCGCTGAAACGCCTGAAATAGCTTATCGGCATAGGCCGGATCGAACCCAACACCATTATCTCGCACGTAGTAGACGCATATTCCCCCTTCCTGTCGGGCGCCGAACTCGATCCGAGGGGATGGTTGATGCGCCGTAAACTTCCAGGCGTTCCCGAGGAGGTTATCGAGCACAACCCGCAACAGCGTGGGATCGCCCTCGGCCGTGATACCCTCGGCGATGTGCCACTCCACCCGGCGGTCTGGCTCGGTCTGCTGGAGCTCCTCCGAGATCGCTCGGGCCAGGGCAGAGAGATCCACCGTCTCGCGGCGCATCTCGGCACGCGTGACGCGCGACAGCTTGAGAATGTCATCAATCAACTGGCCCATGCGCTGGCTTGCGCGACGAACACGCCGGAGGTAATCCTGACCAGTCTCATCTAGCTTATCGGCATAATCCTCCAACACGGCCTGGCTGAAGCCATCGATGCTCCGGAGCGGGGCACGCAGGTCGTGCGAAACCGAGTAGCTGAACGATTCTAGCTCCTCGTTCGCAGCGCGCAGCTCCGCAGCTTGTTGGCGCAGGTCCTCAGTGAGCCGTGCATTCTGCTCCTCGGCACGCTGGCGCTCGCGGATCTCAGCCTCGAGGCGCTCGACGGCGTTTCGGAGTTCGGCGGTCCGCGTCGCGACACGCTGCTCCAGTTCGGCGTTCAGGGCATTGAGCGCATCCTCCGCTGCCCGGAGCTCGGTGATGTCGATCCCGGTGGCAATCACGTGGCGCACCTCGCCTTCATGGAGGAGCACACTGTTGGACCAGGCGATGAGGCGGCGGCCGCCGCTTCGAGTCCGCCAGTAGTTCTCGTGCCTGTTCGGAAACTGCCCTGCCGTGAGAGCATCGAAGACGGCGCGCACCCCATCCACTTCCTCGGGTAGCAGGAAGAGATCCCAGAAGAGGCGGCCTTCCACCTCCGCGAAGGAATAGCCGGTGACCTGCTCGCAAGCCCGGTTGAAGCGGATGATCCGGCCTTCCCGATCCAGGACGACCACCAGTGCCCCCACAACATCGAGGATGGCCGAGACGAAATCGCGCTCCTCTTGCAGGGCGCGCTGCGCCTTGTCACGCTCCTCAACCTGAGCTCGCAACACCTGGTTCACCTGGGCCAGTTCGGCCGTCCGCTCATTGACGCGCTCTTCCAGCTCGTCGCGCGAGCGGCGCACCTGCTCCTCTGCCGCGGCGCGCTGGATATCGGCATTGTAGAGGAGGCTGGCGTTCCACCAGACCAAACACATGATGATCGTGATGCTCGCCGTCGTGAGGAACGCCAGGCCGAGGCCCACCCCATACCAGCCGGCGCGCTGGCCTTCGAGGCGCAGCCACGCCAGCAGCAGCGGCACGATCACCGCCACGGGCAGCAGGCGCCGGGCCGCAAAGCCCCCAGGGGTATCACTGGCGACGATGGCCACCAACCGGTGCTCCGGTTGTGCTAGCAGGACGCCCACCGCGAGCAGGAAGATCGCAATGGCAGTCGGGAGCGCCACCACCGTGTAGGATTCTGCTTGAAACACCTCACCCGCGATAAACGCGTGCGTGGCCAAGGCGAAGATCGCCGCGATGATGGTGACCAGCGCCAGCCACGGCGCCAGCGCCCGGATACGCGTCTGCCTATTCAGAAGGAGAAGCGCCACCCCGAGGAGGAGCAAACTGAGGGCAGTGATCGGCGCCATTCGCCCCGGATGGGAGGTGAGCGGCGCGCCCGGCGGTTCACGGAAGAGGAGCTGATCGATCCCCAGATCCCAGCCAAAGAAGTATTCGCCAAGCGTCACCGCCCCGACAGAAGCTGCAGTGAGCGCCAGTAGCTTCCCAACCCCCCGCGGAACCCGGTGGTGGCCCGGATCGCTGAGGAGCCATAGCGACACTCCGATGAGGAAAAGGCTCACGCTCGTGTTGGCCTTTGTCGCCCCGGCCTCTGGCACCACGCTGGTCAGGGCAGGTGACCCCAGTAGCCAACCAGCTAGCGTCAGCACGCCGATGCCCGCGGCTGTCAGGCCGAGCACTCCCGCAGCCCGGCGAAGCGACCGCGCTCGATGGGCGGCGATGGGCACCGCAGCGGGCGCCTCGGAACTCGTCCTCTCCCAGCGGTCGACGGCACTGGTCATCCACTCCTGCCTTTCTGCAGGAAGACACCCTACTCTACCCTCTGGATTCCTGCCTCAAACCGATGCCATGCGCCGAGCGCGGAAAGCGTGGAGCGGCATCCCGATGGCTACGGGGGATCCATCCGTGAGGTCACGCGAGCTGCTCACGAGCGCCCTCGACATCGTAGAAGCGTTCAACCGGCGCTTGGCCTGATGGTCCTCTCACGCGCCAAGCATATCCGCGTTCGGATCGTGGCGGCGCAGGTAGGCACGGGCGACCGCGGGATCGCGCGTGGCATAGCAATAGGCACAGGCATGGGCGCAGGTATCATAGGCGCCGATATCGATGGAGGCATAGCAGCCACAGCCCGCGCGCGTCGGCTTCGGCTTGAGATCCAGCTCTAGATCCGGGCGCAGCGCCGTGATCACATTCCGATCAACGCAATGCGCCTGGTGCACATTCGAGAGGGGGTTCACCAGCAGCTCGCTGCAGCAGCTTTGCACCGGTATGCCATGGGAAGCCGCGATCTCGCCCAGAGCATCCGCCAGCTCGCGCCGCTCCTCTACTGATAGCTCGCGCCCCCGGCGGGGCGGCGCCACGCTCCCCACAGGAATGTAGCCGTAGGTGTATCCTCCCTGCTCCGCAGCCTGCTCCACGCGCGCTCGATTCTTCCGGTAGAGTTGCAGGAATGAGATGCGGCAGCCCCGGACGTTCCCGGCCAGGGCCGCGCAGAGGCGCGCGAAGCGGCGGCGGTGATCATCGGCTGTCATCTGCCCCGTCAAGATAATCGGATCATAGCGCCAGTGAATAAACTCCGGGCCAATTCGCCCGGCCAAGCGGCGGATGAGCTCGATCACCCTCTCTGGCGCGGGTCCATCCCTGTCCAGGTCGCGCCCGTAGCCGGTGAGGGTCACCTCAAATGCGCAGCGAAAGCCGCGGCGCTCCAGCTCGTCGAGGTGGGGAAGCAACGGCGCCGGATTGCGAGTCCAGAAGAGGAGGGCAATGACCTCTGCCGGGTTGAGGGAAACGCGGTGTATTCGTCCGGAGAAGGGGTTGGCCACAAGGCAGGAACCGGCGCGGATCCGGTTCATGAACCACTGGCTGTAGAACGCCGGGATATCGGTGCGCCGGCTCGCGGAGATGACGTGCATGGCGTTTTCGAGGCGATGCCCGGCCCGAAGTGCGAAAGGGCCGGCGAAACAATGCTCGCCGGCCCTTTCGTGCGCACTTCCTACTCGGCAACAAACGGAAGGAGCGCCACCATGCGCGCGCGCTTGATGGCACGCGTCACCTTGCGCTGGTGCTTGGCGCACGTCCCTGTCACCCGACGCGGAAGAATCTTCCCGCGGTCGGAGACATAGCGCCGGATCCGTGTCACTGCCTTGTAGTCGATCTGGGAAACCTTATCCACGCAGAAGCTGCATACCTTGCGCTTTGTGCGGCGGAACTTCCCCTTCGCGCTCTTCTTCTGCATCGACCAACCTCCTCATCGACTTATGGCTCGCTGAAGGGGTCATCCAGATCCATGGCATCCTGCCCGCCGAAGCCAGCGTCCGGAATGCCACCACCTCCGGGAACCCCCTCGCCATCCTGGCGAGGCCGGTCGAGACCCTGCACACGGTCACAAATCACCTCGGTAGCCCACCGTGTCTGGCCATCCTGACCCTGCCACTTGCGGACCTGGATGCGGCCTTCCACGGCGACGAGGCGTCCCTTGCCCAGGTAGTTCGCAGCAAACTCCGCTTGCTGGCGCCAAGCGACGCACGGGATGAAATCCGTCTCCTTCTCGCCCTGAGCGTTCGGCGCCTGGTTGCGATCCACCGCAAGGGTGAAGTTCGCGACTGGCAGCCCACTAGGCGTGTACTTGAGTTCCGGATCCCGAGTCAGTCTGCCGATCAAGACAACCCGATTCAGCGCCATTTGCGTTTCCTCCTCTTGAACCGAACCTACGCGCTCACTCTTCGGGTCGCACGATCAGATGCCGGATCACACCCTCGGTGATGCGCAGCTGGCGGTCGAGTTCGGATCGTAGCTCCGGCGTGCCCCGAAACGTCATGATGACGTAGAGACCTTCGCGCTTGCCATTGATTTCGTAGGCGAGCTTTCTCTTCTCCCACCGGTCAATATTAGCGACCTCACCGCCATTGCTGGTCACTAGTGCGGAGAAACGCTCGACGAGGGCATTGACCTGCTCCTCCTCGAGGGCAGGATCAATGATATACGTAAGCTCGTAATCTCTCACGCGGTATCACCTCCCTTCGGACTAGGCGGCTCCGAGACGATGCCACGGAGCAGGGTAGGCTCGTGAGTAGCCACCGTCCGGCAATAGGGCCAGACGCCATACTGTCCAAGATGATTATACCATATGGAGCTGTCACAGGCAATAGCCTGTTTGCCCATTCCAGACCGTGTTGTCCGGCACTCGCCTTTTCTCACCACGCACGGGAGCGTTCCGCGATGGCGCCACCCAAGGGCGTGTCTGGCCCGTTGGCGTTTGACTCTCAGGAGGGCGATCGGTATAATGGCAGAAGGAGGTGCCTGGGAATCGTGATACAAACGCACGAGGAAGCGGATAGCTACCGTCTGGGCGCTGTGCCCTATCTCAACGGAAAACCCCTCATCTATGATCTTGAACAAACCCCTCGCCCGAACGTCACCCTAAGCAAGGCGGTTCCGGCGCTACTGAGGCAGCGCCTGCGCGACGGGGAGCTGGACGCGGCACTGGTTTCCTCGATCACATCCTTGGAGGATGGAACACTCTACGCCATCCCCGGGCTCGGGGTCTCTTCCCGGGGCGCCATCGACAGTGTCCGGCTCTTCTGTAAGACGGCGCCCCAACGCCTCCGCCGGGTAGCGCTCGATGCCGGATCGCGCACGTCGGCGGCGCTCATCCGGATCCTGCTCCCGGAGTGCTTTGGCGTGGAGCCCGAGTACATCACCGCGCCGCCGGACCTGGCAACGATGCTGGAGGAAGCCGACGGGGCGCTCTTGATCGGCGACCCCGCGATGCGCGCCTACTACCTGGAGTCGTGGCCGCGCGAAGAGCTGCAGGTGCTCGATCTGGGAGAGTTGTGGTTCCGGCTCACCGGCCTGCCTTTCGTCTGGGCCGTCTGGGCCGTGCGCCCCGAGGTGAAGATGGCGCCGCTGATCGCTCTCCTCCGCCAGGCGTGGGAGGTGGGCCGAAACTACCTGGACGCTATCGCCACGAGCACCTCGGAGCAGCTGGGGTTGCCGCTGGCCGTCTGCCGCAACTACCTGTATCGCATTATGAAATACGACCTGGGGGAGCAGGAGTGGGAGGGCCTTCGCCGCTTCCAGGCGCTCGGAAAGCGGCATGGGGTCATTCCGGCCGATGCCCCTCCTTTGACCATCGTCTCGCCCTGAGAAACGCGCCCGCCAGCATGGAGCGGTGAGAGACGAAAAGGTATCTTGAAAGTAGGTGGGAACGCGCGGTGCGCCCACTCTCACGGCGCTCGCGGTTCCCCTATCTGGTATCGCCGTGGCGCAGCCGCGCCCCAGGCTGGGAATATGTGGGATGATGAGACTAATTCTATACGCTCTCTGCGCGGCGCTGCTCCTGTTCGGTGTCCCTTCTGCCCCGGTCACTGCAGCGCCATCGATCACTTCGTCCGTCAACACCCGGATCCATGATCTGCAGGCGACAGCGGTGCTGAACGAGGCGAATCTCGCCGCGCTGAAGAAGATTGGCAAGGACTACGCCGACGCGTATCGTGCCAAGACCATGGAGAGCAGCTTCAAGGAGCCGGGGAAGCTTCGCTTCGAAGCCAAGGCCGTGGGAATCACCTTCACGCAGGTGGTGAATGGCAATCAGATCCACACCTCCGTGCTCGGGATCCGCTCGACGCGCGATATCAGCACGCGCCCGCAATCCCGCCTGACGACGCTGGAACTCGGCTTCATCGCCCCCAGCGCCCTGCGCGATTACACGACGAAGTACCTGCGCAAGCAGACGCTCCACAACACCGCATGCCAGGTCTTTGAACTGCGCTACCGCCAGCAGGACCAGCGGACGAAGAAGACACTGCTCTACGTGGATCCGGCCAAGAAAGTGCTCGTGTGCCGCGAGCTGTACCGCCCGGATGGCTCGCTGAAAGCGCGGTTCACTTACCTCAATCCAAAGCAGGTGGCGCCCGGGATCTGGCTGCCCACGCGGATCACCGTCCACAACGGCGATGGCGAGCTGGGCGGCGTGACCACCTACAGCAACTTCCGCGTGAACACCGGGCTCCCAGACTCGCTCTTCGAGAAGGCGTAGCCCCTCGCCTCCCCCGCCCCGGGGAAGGATGGGGCTCCCCTCTCAGGCCGAATCGGGGAATGCCGCGTCTACGAGCAGGGGCAACGCCGTGCCCGCCGGGGCCTGGAGAAGATAGTCAGCGCTTCTCGCGTGGTCAGTGCGCTCCGGGTTGACCACCACCCGGACCGCGCTGCACGGGGCCAGGTTGACCAGGCTCGCGGCTGGTTGGACGACGGCCGACGTGCCCACCACCAGGCAGAGGTCACACGTGCGCATCGCCTCAGCCGCGGCTTCGAGCGCCCCTGGGGGGAGCATCTCGCCGAACCACACCTCGCCAGGGCGCGCATACGCCCCGCAAGGGCAGCGCGGCGGCACCGTGGTGTGATCCAGCTCTGCTTCCGAAAGGAGCCGGCCCTCCCGCGAGCAACGCGTTTCGAAGAGATCCCCATGCAGGCGGATCACCTCGCGGCTACCGGCGCGCTGGTGGAGATCGTCGATATTCTGCGTGATCACCGTGCAATGCGGCACATGCTGCTCCAGCTTCGCGAGCGCGCGGTGCGCCGCGTTTGGCTCGGCGGCCTTCACCAGGTCGCGCAGCCAGGTGTGCCACTCCCATACCAGCCTGGGGTTTCGCCGGAACCCATCAATCGAGACCAACTCCATCGGGTCGTAGCGAGACCAGAGGCCATCCGGGGCGCTGCGAAAGGTGGGTATGCCGCTCTCGGCGGAGATCCCGGCGCCCGTCAGCACGGCGACCCGACGCGCCGCGCGCAGCGCCTGGACCAGAGAATCAGGAATCAACCGTTCACTCCTCGTCATCATCGTGGGCAAAAAGATCACTGCCCAAAGAGTCCTCCAGCGGTTCGGAGATGCCCTCGTCGGCGGCAAACGCGGCGGACGCGCTTCCGATGAAGAGGCATTCATCGGCCAGCGACCGGACCGGCGCGGTCCATGCCTGCCCCCCTGCCTGCTCGCAGGCGATCTGGACAGCGTTCATTTTGGCATCGATGTTATCCGCGAAGTGGAGGACTATCGCCTCAGGCGTCTTGGGCACCTCGAAGACGCCATGCGCCCGCTCGCCATGGTGGCTCCCGATCAGATGGAGGACGCGGTCGCGCAACTCCGATGGAAATCCCTCGAGGCGGTCGATGAAGCGGTCAACGATGCGTGCGCCGGGATAGACATGGCCCAACAGCCGCCCCTGGTCCGTCATCTCCGGTGGGGCGTTGGTCCGGTAGGCTTCCACCTTGCCAATGTCATGCAGGAGGGCGCCAGTCAGAAGTAAATCCCGGTCGATCCGCGGGAAGCGCGCCGCGAGCATGAGGGCAACCTCGGCCACGCCGAGCGTGTGCTCGAGGAGGCCGCCGGCATAGGCATGGTGGTGACGCACAGCGGCCGGCGCCCGCCGCCAGCGGTCGCACAGTGCGGAGTCAGCCAGGCAGAGGTTCAGGAGCGCGCGCAGATGGACGTTGCCACACTCGGCGCATCGCCGTTCCAACTCTTCCCACATCTCTGCCACCGGGCGCGACGCCGTCGGGAGCAGCTCATGGAGGTCGGTGTCTGGAGGGCAGGGCTCCACGCGCTCGGCACACAGCTGCATGCTCCCCGCATAGATCCCAACGCTCCCAACCACGCGGTAGGGCCCGTCGGTCAGCACGCGGCCCTCTTCCCAGTCCCAAGCGATCAGTGACGCCTCGCCGGTGCGGTCCCAAACGCGCGCGCGCAGTCTGGGGCCGTTGCCGGTGCCAGGCGAGATGCCGCGGAGGAGAAAGTGGGAGTCCACCTTAGTGCCGGGCACCAGGTCTCGTACCAGAATCAGGGGACGTTTGCGTTTGCGCGCCATAGCCGGGCGTATAGACTCCTTACTACTTAAGGATTATAATTCGCTTCCGCGCCGCCTGTCAACGCAAACACGCGTTTCGTTCCAGCGCGAGATAGCCAACCAGAAATCATCCAGAAGGGGCTGGGGTAGCCTCACGGCGAACTACCCCGTAGTCAGGATGCATCCGGCAAGCGCCCGTTCCCAAGGCGTAGGCGCGTTCAGGAGGCATCTGTATCCCGTCCGGCGCCTGGTCGCGCGGGCGCTGCTCTCCACAGGTGGACGCTCTGCCACCGTGAAGGAGGAGAAGAGATGAAAGTCGGTCTGAGCTGTATCATCACTCCCGCCGATTGGAGCTATACGGAGACGCTGAAGCAGGCGAAAGCCGCTGGCTACGAGGCGATCGAGCTGGTGATCCGAGATGAGTGGGATATCACCCTCGAGACGCCGGAGTCGAAGCTGGCACAGATGGCCCGCCAGGCGGCCGATGAGGGCCTGGAGCTGGCAAGCATCTGCCCGTCGTTCCGCAAGGCCCCCAAGGATCTGATGACCAACGACGCGGCCGTTCGCGAGCAGAGTCTGGAGACGGTCAAGCGCGCGCTTGGGATTGCCAAGGCGATGGGGATCGACACGATGCTCCTCACGCTGGGCGCGCTCACTCCGCAGCTGTACTACAACGAGGCGTATGCCAACGCCCTGCAGTCGATGCAGAAGCTGGCGCCCTTTGCGGAGGAGATCGGCGTCAACGTCGCCATCGAGTACGTTTGGAACAAGTTTCTCCTCAGCCCGATGGAGTTCGCCCGCTTCTGCGACGAGGTAGCCAGCCCCCGCGTTGGCCTCTTCTTCGATACGGGCAACATGACGATCTTCGGCTACCCCGAGCACTGGGTGCGCATCTGCGGCAAGCACCTGATGAAGGTCCACTTCAAGGACTTCAAGCGCCAGGGCTACCAGTGGACGCCGCTCCTCGAAGGCGACGTCGATTTCCCCGCAGTGATGGCCGAGCTCCGCAAAATCGGCTATGACGGCGCCCTGATCTCCGAGGTGGCCCCCTCCATCGCTTCGCTGGAGTCTCAAGCCGAGGCGATCCGGAAGATCATGCAGATGTGATCTGCGAGGGTGCGAGACGCAGCCACGGGCGCGTGGCGCGGGAATGGCCCGAAAAGACCCAGGGACATGACCAGCTCCGCGCGCTGGCTTGCGTCTCGCATCCCCCTCTCACCCCTCGCGCAGGAGTTCCTCGGCTTCCTCGGGCGTGAGGTTATAGGCCTCGATCCCGCCCACGAAGCGGTGGGCGAAGCGCCGGCGCAGGCGGTCACGCGCACCGATCATATCCACCGTGGGGATAAGCCGGAGAAGCTCGGTTCCGGGCGGCGTGCGCGCGGGTGGTTCCGGCATGCATTCGATGCGGTGGAAGGGACCCATTCGCAGGATCGCGATGTAGCCGGCGCGCGGGCGCCGGCCCTCCGGCGCTTTCCACCATACGGGCTCACCGAACGAAGCGATAAGCAAGCGGCCCCCGGCGCCGGCAAAGCCGTGGATGCGCGTGCCGCAGGCGTGGAGATCGAGACGGCGCAGCGCCCTCGGGGTGTAGTCACGCCACGCTCCCTGTGGCCCGCCATCCGTGAGACGTGGCGCGGCGGGGGTCAGGTGGCACGCCCTCAGCTCGCCCCCGGCATCCAGCACGTAGACGCGCCCGTAGCTCTCGCGATGCCAGTCGCGGATCTCAGCGGGCACGCGGTACTCGCGCGTCTCGTCCAGGTCGCGGAAGTGCTCCGCCCCGCTCCCCGGGCAGAGACGGGAGAGATCCCAAACCCATAGCACGGGAAGGCGGAGGCACGTGTAGTCCAGGGTGCGCTGGCGCATCTCCGCAATTCCGATCGGGCTTTCCTGACACTCAACGGCAAAGCGCCCATTCACCAACAGATCGGCCCGATGCTCGGCAGAAACGGCAACCTCGCAGCGGAGCTCGCACCCCATCCCGCGCAACAGCAGGCCCATCTGCTTCTTCATCTGCCGGTGCCGCTCGCTCTCGCCCAACGAGAGCGGGCAGGCCGCACCCGGCCGGTGGGCAAAGTGCTCGACTACCACGGGGCCGGCCTTAAGCACCACCTCCTGCGCACACCCAGGGCAGGTATGGCGGGCGTCTCGGACGGCATCCCAGGCGAGCACTTCCTGCCCCATCGAGTCTAGCGCACACTGCATACGGCTCCTTGGCAACGGCACGGGCGAGAGTGGTAGACGCCCTCATGGGGATCTTCCCGCGGATCTGGTCACAAGCGCGTGTGAATCGTTTGCCCGGCAGTGCCAGGAATCCTGTCGTGAAGTGCGAAGATAGGCGCGAGGAGGCTCATACCTATGAAGTTGAAGATGCACCACCGCACGACCAGCGGCCTGCTCGCCACACTGGCCGCCTTTGGCGCAGGCATGTGGCTCGCCTCGCGACCCGGGTTCAGTGCCAGCGCGCCCGCGAAGCCAGAGGCGAACACCAACCGCTGCCGGCTGATCCTGCCACAGGAGATCTATGCCGTCGTGGGCCAGGAGGCGAACCTCTATTTCGATAATGTCGTTCTCGTCCCAAACTGGCGCAACTTCCTATTCGATGTCACCTGCAGCAAGGGGATGCAGCAGGAGGAGCGCTGGACCTTCGTGCCCCAGGCAGAAGACATCGGTGCGCACTCGCTGACTCTGGATGTTTACGATGCCGAGGGACAGCGCATCGCTTCGGGGAAGACCACCGTGCGCGTCGTCCCCGCAGACGCGGGCCAAGGCCGGGAGGTGCGTCTCCTCTGCATCGGCGATAGCCTGACGAACGCATCGATCTATCCCGCGGAGCTGCTCAACCTCTGCAAGGATGCCGGCAACCCGCGCCTGACGCTCCTCGGCACGCGCCAGCCGTATCCCGACAATCCCGAGTGCCGCCATGAGGGCTACGGCGGATGGACCTACCAGCGCTTCGTGACGCACTACGCGCCCCCCTCGGATGCCGGCGACCGCCTGAAGCAGGGCAGCCCCTTCATGTTTCTCGCCGATGGCAAGCCGCGCTACGACTTCGCCCGCTACGTCCGCGAGCACTGCGACGGAAAGAACCCGGATATCGTCACGATCGCCCTGGGATGCAACGACATCTTCAACGCCACCGAAGAGGAGATCGAAACGAGGATAGAAACGGTGCTCGGGTACGCCGATACGATGATCGCGGGGATTCGCGCAGCCGGAGCTGACATCCGCATCGGCCTGGTCCTGCTGGTGCCCCCCGCGGCTTCACAAGACGCCTTTGGCGCCAGCTACAAGTGCGGGCAGACGCGCTGGCAGTACCGGCGCAACCAGCACCGCATGGTCGAGCGCATGATGGAGAAGTATGGAGGCCGGGAGAAAGAGCGACTCTTCCTCATCCCTGCGTACGTGAACTTGGATGCGGCGCGCAACTATCCCTCCGCCGAGGTGCCCGCCAACGCGCGTTCCACCGTGAAGATCGTTCGCCTGAACAATGGCGTTCACCCGGCTCCGGCCGGCTACCGCCAGATGGCAGATAGCATCTACGCCTGGATGAAGTGGCTGCTTGCCAGCGGCGGGTAGTCACAGAGCGGTTGGCAGGTAGACGCGCAACCGAACGCGAACAGCAATCCACAACAATGGGAGTGCGGGCCGGAACGGCCAACGAGGGAGAGGCGCATACCCGGAGGCGCCTTCGCTTTCCGGCCCGGATTCCCGGGATCACCACCCGAGAGGAGTTCCCAAATGCCACACGTGATCGATGCGGATCGATGCACCTCCTGCGGGGCGTGCGCGGAAGTCTGCCCGGAAGAGGCGATCTCCGAAGGCACCGACAGCTACGTCATCGACCCGGAGATATGCACCGACTGTGGCACCTGCGTTTCTGAGTGCCCGGTCGATGCCATTTCGCAGCAGTAACAACGCCACGAAAGATGCCCCGGCAAGGGCGCTACGCGCGGGCCGATGGCGCCAGGCGCGAGCGCCCTCGCCGGATCGCCTTGCGGGCATCACTCATCAATGATTCGATACTTGTGCCGGATCGGCACCACCTTCGCCAGCATCGCCTGCGCCGAGCAGTACCGGGTCTCCGAGAGCTCGATAGCCTTCTCCAGACCAGCCTCCTTGATATCGCGCCCGCGCACGATGTACTCCACCTCTATCGCGGTGAAGACCTTCGGGTGTTCGGCGGCGCGTTCCGCGTGAACCTTCACCTCCAGCCCCGTCACTGCTTGCCGTTGCTTCTTGAGGATCAGGATCACATCCATCGCGGTGCATCCGGCCAGCGAGATGAGCATCAGCTCCAGCGGGCGAAACCCATCCTCGTCGCCCCCCGCCTCGCGCGCTCCTCCCAGAGCCACCTCAAACCCACTGCCGGCCGTCCCCGTGAAGGAGAGACCGTGGTCCCACACCACCGAAGCTTCCATCCGCCTGCCCTCCGTTCGCTTGCTGTCCCGGGGGCCTCGTGGCCATCGTGGTGAGGCCCCTCCTGCCGGTGACGGTCTAGAGACGTTTCACCATGTCCACAACCCAATCCTCAAAGACGTACTCGTTGCCGTTCTCATCGACGCGGGTGTACGTGGCGTTGAGGTAGGTCTGCCCTCCAGGATCGCGATAGCCGAGGCGCTCGTAGTAGTGACGAACCCGACGGTTCTCGGTCGGGTTCACGGCGAGTGAGATCTGATGCAGGCCAGCGGCCCGGGCGAGTGCCTCACTCGTTTTGAGCAACTGCGTGCCGATGCCGAGGCCGCGAAGCTGCGGGATCACGTAGAGATCGGACACGCTGGCGCCCACCGGCACACGCGTGATGCTCTGCCAGTGCAGGAGCGCAGTGCCGACCGGCAGATTGTTGATGAGCGCGAGGAGATAAAGAACGTGCCCCGACTCCTGAGAGTCCAGGCGCCGGCGCGCACGCTCTGGCTCATCCGAACGGAGGCAGGAGATGGTCGGTAGATCCGAAGGCTCAGCAGCCCGGATGGTGACGCCGAGGCGATCGAGACGGTAATCCTGCGGGAGCACCGAGGCAAGGGCTTGCCTGCGCAGGTCTTGCGGCATGGTTCCCCTCCTTTGCTTCGACGAACATGGCCAAACCGCCGGAGGCGAGCCTCCCGGCTGCGCGCCGAACTCGGGAAGCCAGCGCGGGCTCCGAAGGATGGCTCGCGAAAACCGTTGCCGATGGCGGCCGCCAGACGAGTCCAGCTTCCCGATCCTACAGGCAGTCCGCGGCGTCGACAGCGCCTCGGGCCGGTGCCGGGCTTAGTCGCCGCGACTCGTCAGGCGTTGCCACGGGGGCCTCTCCACTCCCCCTCGGTATTATCCTTTTGTTCGGGCATCGCGCAGGAACTCCTCCCATCCCCCTCGTTTCGGGGTCCCCGGGGCGAGGTATACCAGTCCGAGGGAACATCATGATACGAAAAGCGCTGGTTATCGCGGTACTCCTGGCGTGGCCGGCGCTCGGCCATGCCCAATCACTCTCAATCACCGGGCCCGCTCGCTCCGGGCTCCTGGAGGGCGAGCTCTACCGGATCACCTGGAAAGCGACGGGGCTGAAGGGCATCAGCGTGGTGGCCACCGGCGAGCGGACGCCCCTGGGCACGAACTCGCGTGGCACATTCACCACGATCATCGCGGAGAGCGCGCCCGCATCTCGCGGCACGGCGCCGTGGCGCGTGCCATGGATCGATGCCGTGGAGCTGACGATCAAGGTGAAGGGTTACGACGCGCGCGGGCAGCTCGTCGCCACCGATATGCGCCGCTACCATTTCCGTCCGGCGGTGATGGCGCACCGGATGAAGAACGGCATCTACCTGGACTTGCACCTGCCGCGGCGGCAGCGACTGTACGTGCAACGCGACGGGCGGATCACCCACGCCTTCCTCTCCAGCTCCTCGGCGAGGTACTCGTGGCAACCGCGGAACCGGCATCCGGCGGCGCCTCACGACCACGCCGGCGTCTACCGCGTGCTTGAGAAGAGGAAGATGCACTGGTCGCAGCTCTTCGATGTGCCAATGCCCTACGCGATCCGCTATCACGGCGGGCACTTCATCCATGCGACTAGCCGCAATTTGTATGCGCACCTGGGCCGGCCCGCATCCGCCGGATGCAACCGCTTGACGCGGCATGATGCGAGCCTGCTGTATCAGATGACGCCGATTGGCACGCGCGTCGAAGTGATCGGCCCTGGCGGGTGAGGCTGGCGCGTGTCTCACCCGCCGAGGGTGACATCCTGGCGAGCGTGCCAGCGCAGCGCCTCATGAAACTGCTCGATCTGGAAATCGGGCCATAGGGCATCGACCACATAAAGATCGGCGTAGACCGACTGCACTGGGAGGAAACCGCTCAAGCGGCATCGCCCTCCCCAGCGCACAACCAGATCGAGGCGCGAGGCATCCGCCGATGCCAGGCACTGCATCACGTCCCTTCGGCCCGCGCTGGCGCCATGGCGCAAGGCGTTCTCCAGATCCCAGGCCCAGCCGTAATTCACCAGGAGGTTGACCCGCAGGGGTCCTGGCCCCACTCGCCGCTCGGCGTAAGGAATCAGCTCTGGAGGAAAGACAGGAGATGTGGCATCTCCCAGAACGCGCAGGGCGACGCCACGGGCCGCGGCACGCAGGGCAAACTCGACACACGCAGCCCGAAACGCCTGGGTCTGCTCCTTCGGGCGGCGCGTATTCTCCTGGGTGAATCCGTAGATCGAGACTTCCGCGATGCCGAGGCGCGCACACTCGTCAAGAAGGAGCAAACCCGGCTCAATTCCGGCAGCATACCCCTCGCTCCGGGGCAGGCCGCGTTGTTCTGCCCAACGCCGATTGCCATCCGGTATGAAGCCGACGTGCCTGGGTAGGCGCGCGAACTGTTTTGAACCCATGCCCTCCTCCCACGCCGCGGATCCGGGGAGAAGGCGGGGGATCCCATTCCGGGATGGAGTGAACGGCTCCCACCGCATCCGAGCGGCATGATGCGGAGCAGAGTTACCCATTTGGCGGGCCGGTCAAACCCGGTGGGGCACCCATGCCGGGAAAAGCAGGCGTCGAGGGCACAGCAGGCGCGTTCCCAGGAGGCTCCGGAATATAGCCCATCGCCGGAGGGGACGGCACCGGACTCGCGGGCAGGGCGGGCGCACTCCCTATGGGAGGCGCTGCGCCCGTCGCCGGCGCAGCGGGCAGCGTGCCCGGCACTGGCAAGAGGCGTGGCGTGACCCGCACATCGAGAGCGAGGATCGCTGGCCGGCCGCTCCATCCCGCGAACCGAGCCTTCCCCAGGACGACTCCCGCCTCGCGTTCGAAATGAACCCGGTTGAAGCTGTGAACTGGGCCGGTGACGAGCACCAGATCGCCCGCCAAGAGGGGCGTCTGGGGAGGCCGCTCCTGAATGCCAGGAATTGGGCTGGCGGCGATGACGAGTAACTCGGGGCATCCGAACATCTTGCCGCCGAGGGTGAACGCGCGGGCGTCAATGACGCGGCTCACCTCGCCGCTCACGGTCACAATTACGCCAAGGAAGGAGTGCGGCGCCGCGGTAACGTCGCCCACGGTTGCAGCGACGCCGGTGAAGGCCCCCCATGCCGTCGCTGCGCCGCGCGTCGTATCTGAAGGCTGAAGGCCCCCTTCGCCCTGTGGAGCCTCCCAGCTATTCCATAGGACCAGCAGGAGCACGAAGGCGGCGAGGGCCCACCACCAGAGGTGGCCGTCACGATGTCCCGCAGCGCAGCGCAGCAACCATCGGGCATCCTCGCTTGCCACCCTCTCCCCCAACCACCCATGCGCTGAGCAAGGCAGACTGCCGACGCAACCGGCGTCGCCTCATGCCATGGCGTCACTCCGCGGCCGGTCATCCAGCGTTAGACCCGGCCGCGAGATCCACGCCAACGGTATACCCTCGCCGCCCGTGCATCAAAACGGAGCGCGATCGCTCTTAGCCCTCTTTCCCCAGCAAGCTGCCAACGGTGAGGCGACGGCCCGCATCGGCGCTTTCCGTGCCCTCCGCGGCCTCTGCGCCAGCGGATGCCTCGGCAGGCGCTTTGCTATCGAGGAGCTCGCGGACTTCCTCGATCCCTTCCTCGACTTTCTGCGCGGAGACCGGATCCAATCGGTAGAGGAGACTGGTGAACTCGCCTACATGGACCAATTCCTCGAGAGCAATGTCATACAGGACCTTGCGCGCATCCTCGTTGGTCGTGGCGTCTCGGTGGGCCAGGTAGAGATGGACCGCCTCAAATTCCGCCGAGATGTTGAGCATGATGGCACGCACCAACTCTTCGTGCGTCATCTGGCGGGGAACCGTTCCAATGAAAGGGTTGGTAAACTCGGGCATGCGGTGACTCCTCCCCCGGCGTCGCTCTCCCATGCGTTTTCTCGACAGTGGTGATATGGGCAGGCGCCCGCGTCACTGACGACAGGAGCGACGCGCGCTTGGATGCCCGCACCGATGCGCTTCCCCTGCACGGCAGAGGTACAGGCGCATGGAGGACACCCCTTAAGGCATTATACCCCCTCTCGTCCCGATTGTAAACTCGAGGGGGCGCGAGCCTGGGATTCCGAAATAGGGAATCCCAAGCCTCAGAGGCAGGGCGCAACCCGGCGCACGGCGATAAATCACCGCGCGTGCGGGCGGCCCTCTTATATCGGAATCCCAGGGCGCGAGCTCTGCAGTTAGCGGAGAGGCCGACGCAGCGGAGGAAAGGTGGCGGTCACTTCGCGCTCCTCATCGCCCACTTTCACCGTATAGCTCCGTGTGAGCATCTGCTGGCCGTCGGCCAGCCAGCACTGTCGCGAGAGCAGCCTTGCATAGGAAGGTAGCAGGCGCAGCGCCGCGATGAGCCTGCGCACTTCCCCAGGCGTGGGCCACTGCGATTCCCGCCCGCGACCGGTTCCGACGATGAGCGGGTAGGCGTTGCGCGAGGCGATTTTCCAGCCATGCCGGGTGACCTCGTCAGCCCGGCGTTGCCCCAGCTCCTTGAGGGGCGTGAAGAGAAGCGCCAGCACCGGGATACCAGCGGCCTCTTCCTCTGCACGCGGATCATCCGGTGGAAGGAGCGCCAGGCGCTCGAAGTGTTTCAGCGACTCGTAGATCGCCACGCCTTTCACACTGCCTCCGGCGCCGAGCACGACCGCGTAGCGATAGGGTGGCGTCCAATCAGCGCATTCGAGGAGCACCGGGTCGCCATCCATCAGCTCTTTCCACGGCCTCGCCTTGTAGAAGGCGGCGGCTGCATCGAAGAGTTCAGCCAGGGCTGCCTCCGGGACCTCCGATACGTCCAGATAGCCCTGATCCGCCGGCGAGCCAAACTGCACCTCGAAAGCGCGAAACACGTCATCAGCAAGGGGGAGTGTATCCGTGACCTCCACGCGAATGCCCAGAGGATCCGTGACTGGACGGACCGCTTCGGCAATCTCCTGGCGGTTCACGCGGATGCAGCGCGGCTGCCTGGGGGGCCCCCCGCCGGGCGCCGGATGGTCAATGGCGCGGCGCAGCGTATCGGCCATCACGTGGGCGGGCGCGTCCGGGAGCACGACCTGCTGGCAGACGACGACGCCGTGGTCGGAATCAGCCCAGAGGACCAGGTCGGGAGTGACGGGTTCTTGTCCGGGAGCAGCAAGCTGGAGAGTCGTCCGGCGCCGGTCGCCCTCCCACGTTTCGTTGCAGTGTAGTGTGCCGCGCTTCGTGACTCGGGTCCACTTGCTGTGCATTGCCGTCCTCCTCCCTCTCATTGTACCCCACCCCGCGGCGATTGTCCATCCCCCAGAGCGATACCTCTCCACGCACGGCTGTCTGGTGCGCGTCTGAGGCATTCCCTCATTCGGTTCGGCATCGGACCACACTCCCCCTTCGCGGTGTATCGACCACGGATCATGGTCTCGGCGCTCGCACCGATTTGGTGAGTGCCAGGGCAAATCCCACACCCTTTCGGATGGGATTGCAATGAAATATGACTTCGATCTGGGGTTGACAAAAATGGGGTATCACGCTATAATGTGCATGGTTGGCGGGCGGTTAGCCCAGTTGGTTAGAGCGCTTGCATGACACGCAAGAGGTCACAGGTTCGAGTCCTGTACCGCCCACCATTCTCTCTCTAATAGATGCTGGAGGCAACTACCCATCCTCCTGTCTTAGACAGGGAGCGGTAATGTCGTTTTGTTCTCGGGCCGAAGTTCTGGCTTGTGGCCGCTTCCCTGTTAATTTGATCTTAGGCGCGCAGTGCCGATACCGCATCCCTATCCTTCTGGTCGCAGGTTCCCTCGCCACGCACACGGCCCATTGCAGTCCCTACCCCTCAGGTCGAGTTCAAAGCGTTAATCCAACCCCCCTTGGTACCGTTTACCTGGTCCTTCTGGGACTCGCCATCGCGATCGCCATCGGCATGATGGGAATGGCATGGAAGCGGCGGACACAGCGATGCGCGCCGTCACTCCTCGTTCTCGTCTCTCTCGTAGCTCTCCTCGCCGCAGCCAGTGCCCTGGAAGCCATCGTCCCCCGCATCGAGTGCAAGGAGTTCTGGGTCAACATCCAGTACCTGGGATACCAGTTGATCCCCATCGCCTATCTGACCATGGTCTTCCAGTACGTTGGCTTCCAGCGATGGCTCGCACCCAGCCGCATCCTGCTCATCAGCGCGGTCCCCCTCATCACTGTGATCCTGGCGTGGACTAACGACTACCACCTGCTCATGCGACGCGACCTCTTCATCGAGCCAGCAGAGGGGCTTGGCTTTCTAGGAAAAACCTACGGGCCGTGGTTTTCTCTCGCCAGCGTCTACTCTTACCTCATCACTCTCTGCGGGCTCACTCTCCTGACCTGGGCCAGCCGGCGCGCTGCCTCGGTCTACCGCCGGCAGGCACTCCTCCTCATCATCGGCACGGTGCTACCGTTGGCCTGGTCACTCGCTTATGTGCTGCGCCTTCCGCTGTTGCCGCCCATCGACTTCATGCCCCCCATCACGGCGCTCAGCCTGCTCCTCATCGCCCTCGCCGTCCTTCGCTTCCGGCTACTAGAGATCGTGCCGGTGGCGTGCCACCAGGTCGTTCAGGCGATGGAGGACGGCCTCCTCGTCCTTGATGACGAGCGCCAGGTCGCGGCCATCAACCCGGCGGCCGCCCGCATGCTCTCAGTGACTCCCTCCGCGGCGGTGGGCGAGCCCGCAACCCAGATACTCGAAGCGTTTCCGCAGGTGCTCGCCCCCATCCTCGCTGAGACACCCCCCAACTCCATCGTGGTGTCGGTGGGCACCCCGGACCGCGCCGCGTATTGGGAGGTGCGGATCTCGGAGCTGCGCTCCGAGCGAGGGCACCCTTTGGGGCAGGCCGTCATTCTGCGCGACGTCACCGAGCAGAAACAAGGCGAGAAGGCAAGGCGCGCGATAGAGGCACGTATGCTCCAGGCACAGAAGCTGGAGAGCCTTGGGGTGATGGCCGGGGGCATCGCCCACGATTTCAACAACCTGCTCCAGGTGATCCTCAGCAACACCGACCTGATCCGGATAGCCCTGCCGGAAGACCACTCCACCCAGAAACTGCTGCGGGGCATCATCCGGAGTACCGAGCGCGCCGCATCTCTGGCCAGCCAGATGCTCGCCTACTCCGGGAAAGGGCGCTTCACCCTCGAGCAGCTGGACCCAGCGCGCCTGGTGTCGGGGATGGCCGATCTGCTCCGTTCTCTCGCGCCCAAGAAGGTGGCGCTCGCCCTGGAGATCTCAACCGATATCCCTTCGATCCACGCCGACGCGGCGCAGATCCGCCAGTTGATCGTCAGCCTCGTCTCCAATGCCGCCGAGGCGATTGGCGAGCGCGAAGGCACCATCACCCTCCGGCTCGCTCAAGTCCATGCAACACGCCAGCTCCTGGCTCCGCTTCACCAATCGGGCGAGCTGCCAGAGGGCAACTACGTGCAGCTCACCATCACCGACGACGGCTGTGGAATGGACGAGGCCACGCAAGCCCGCGTCTTCGAGCCCTTCTTCACCACCAAGTTCACCGGGCGCGGGCTAGGCTTGGCGGCAGCTCTTGGGATCGTGCATGCTCACCGCGGTGCCATCGGCATCAAGAGCGCGCCGGGGCGCGGCACAACGGTCACCGTCCTCATCCCGGGTGCTGGTGCGTCTCCGCCCGTTCAAGAGGTTGGTATCCCTCTCCTTTGCGAGAGGCAGGCAAGCGGAACCATCCTCGTGATTGACGATGAGGCCGGCATCCGCGACACGGCGATGATGGCGCTACGCAGCTATGGGTATCGTGTCCTCGCTGCTTCAGACGGCCTTGAGGGAATCGACCTCTTCCGCGAGCATCAGAACGAGATCGACGCGGTGGTGCTCGACCTGGCGATGCCGCGCATGAGCGGCGAGGAAGTGGTGCCTGCCCTGCGTGGCCTCCGCAGCGATGTACCTATCATCCTCACAAGCGGCTATCCGGAGGAGGAAGCGCTTCGCCGATTTGCTGGAAGGGACCTTTCGGGCTTCCTCCAGAAGCCGTACCGGCCGCATCTCCTCGCGGCGCAACTCGACACGCTCATCGCGCGCACCATCAGGCCACGGGAGGCAGTGGCCCACATCAATGAAGGAGGAAAGCCGCATGAGTGAAGCTGCAAGCCAGCATACCCCCTGCAGACCACCACTCGCTTGCGAGATGCCGTTGCCGGTGCGCATTTACGACACGGATCTCCTCGGCGTCGTCAACAACGTGGTCTACATCCGCTGGCTGGAGGACCTGCGCACGGCCTGGTGCGACCGCTACTGGCCCCTCACCGAACAGATGGCGGCCGGCTACGCGCCCGTCATCGTCTCCATCACTATCGACTACCTCAGCCCCGTGCGTTTCGGCGATCACGTCATCGGCCGCGTCTGGGTCACCCCGCGGAAAGCACGCCTGGTCTTTGATACGGAGATCCATGCCAACGGCCGCCCCGCTGCAACCGCCCGGCAGATCGTGGCGTTGGTCCACCTGGACGGGATGAAGCCCACCCGCATCCCCCATTGGCTGATCGAGCGGTATGAGGAGGCCCTCCAGGCGGCCAACCCGTAATCCTCTTCGCTCCCCGACGATCTGCCGGTCGCCGGTCGCACCTGGAGTGAGCCACACCCGCCCGGGATAGCATCCCCTATCGAGGGACGCCACTATCGTCGGCGGACCGTCGCTCCCCGCCAGGCAAGAGGAGATCGAGGCTCAGTATGCGGCGCTCGCCTCGGGCAAGCGTCACGGTGAGTGCTCTGGTCTGGCCACGGTACGCAAGGCGCAGGGTGAACTCGCCTTCCCGAAGCCCGGTGAACGCAAACGTGCCGTCGCTTCCCGCAAGCGTTCGGGTGACCTCATCGCCCTCGGGAGGCACAAGCGTGAGGGAGATACTCTCTCCCTGAAGCTGCGAGAGGGGGCGGCCACCCACCGTCACCCGGCCCGTAATCGCGCCTGTGGGCAGGGGATCGCCGCGAAATTGCACCGTAACCTGACCGATCGGGGCGCCGAGCGTCACGGGGGTAGACGTGCGCACGAAGCGCCAGCGGCTCTGGTCGAAACCCGAAATGGTGACGGTGAATGAGCCTGCCGGCAGGCCGTCGAACGCGGCGATTCCGTTGGGGCCGGTCGTCTCCGTGCGGCTCTCCGTGCCGGCCAACGCAACCGTCACCCCGGAAAGCGGCTGGCCGCCCGCAAGCACCTCGGCGCGTATCTGGTTGACGGGCGGCCTTTCCCTATGGAGAGTCTCGTTTGGGGCACATCCCGGCACGCTGACGGCTGCCATTCCGATCACCACGGCCGCGCGCCATCTCCATCTCTTGGCGCATCGCGCGCCCCTCTTCCTCACCGCCACGCGGGCGGTCTTCAGCGCGCCTGCTTCACGCGCTGGTGCGGCACTGCTGCCGCATCGGAGCATACCGAAGGCCTCCCTTCCGATACCCGCCGGCACACCACCCGCCTCGTCAGACTGCATCCCGAAAGAATGCGCCCTTTGGACGCCGGCCGGCGCGGACCGGACCGGTGTATGGGGCGAAGCATTCGCGGGCACACGGCCCACGCCAATGCGCCCGATGCGAATGCTTCGCCCCCGCCAGCACCCCCATGCGCAAAGTTACGGGGTGAGCTGGTTGAACTCCAGGTTTAGCTCGCGGCGCTCTCCCTGTGCCAGGGTGACGGTGGTGGATCGGACCTGACCGCCAACCGCGACACGCACCGTATGTACCCCTGGTTGGAGTTGCGCGAAGGTGTACTCCCCGGTTGTTCCGGTAAGGTCACCGGTCAGCGCGTTGCCTACGGGCGGCACCAGGGTGATCGTCACGGTCTGGTCCGGGATATCCGCTGGCGCCTGACCATTGATCGTTACGAGGCCGGTGAGCGTGCCGTTAGCCGCTGCCACGCCCTGGAACTGCGCCGTCACCAACCCAACGCCTGGATCCAGCGTCACCGTGGTGCTCGTCGTAGTGAAGAGGAACTGGCTGGCATCCCACCCGGCGATAGAGACGGTGTAGGTACCATCGGGCAGGTTTTGAAAAACAGCCAGGCCGCTCGCGTCCGTCGTCGCCACCCGCTGGGCCGCGCCATTCAGGGTCACCGTGACCCCGGAAAGGGGCGTGCCGGCGGCAGTCACCTGAGCGCGCACCTGGCCTGTCGGCTCGCCGCTCGGGCCCTGATTGAAAGCCGGCAGGCTGGCGAACTCCAGGTTCGCCTGAAGTTGCTGTCCTTCCGCGACGCTCACCGTCGTCGCACGCACGTCGTTACCCACGGTCACGCGCAGCGTGTATTGCCCCGCCGCAAGCTGGCGGAAGGCGTACTCACCGGTGGTGCCCGTGAGGTCGCCCGTCACCGGATCGCCCGATGGCGGCACCAGTGTGATCGTCACCGTCTGGCCCGAAAGCTGCGCGGGCGCCTGGCCATTGACTGTCACCACGCCCGTGATCGCCGCCGTGGACGGGCCGATCCCCTGGAATTCGACCGTGACCAGACCGACGCTTTCCGAGATCGTCACCGGGACGCTCGTCCGAGAAAAGGTGACCCGGCTCGCATCGAAGCCGGAGATGGTGACCGTGTAGTTGCCGTTTGGCAGGCCGGTGAAGAGGGCCACTCCATCCGAGCCGGTCGTCGCCGTGCGCGTCGTATCTCCTGTGAGAGCGGCATTCACGCCAGGAAGCGGCTGGCCATCCACCGTGACCACGGCACGCACCTGACCGGAATCCGGTCCCAGTATGGGATCAGCGTCATCACCCGAGCCGCACCCGGCCGCGGCGAGCACGGGCAGGCCGAGCAGCAGGCCGAAGCATGCTCTGAGAATGCGTTGCCTGAACATTCCGGAAGCCTCCCATCCGGTGTGAACAGCACGCGGAGACGCGCCGCGGAGGGGAGGCGTTTGAGATGAGAGGCTCAGCGGACGAGGCACTCGCGCGCCTCGCCGGAGGCCGATCCCGGCATACTCCCCCACTCCCCCATTTCCACACAGGCTTCCGCCTGGCCGCAGGTCGCACCTCCGGCGTTGCACACCGGCACCTGTTCGGGTGCCATCCGCCTTCTACCCGATGCCCCGGCGTGCAAAACAGCAATGCGCCGCGCAGGCAACGCCGTCTCCGTGGCAAGCCCCGGCGAAGAGCCACCGCGTGGCGCATCCCTGGGATTCCGACATAAGGAGAGGACCGCCCTCACGCGCGGAGCTCGAAGCTCCGCGCTGCTTTCCGGCAAAGCCCTTTCGGGGCTCCCCCTCCCAGCCATCGCCATTTTGAGACATCTGGGAGTATCCCCGACCCAGCCCGGCAGGGCTTCGCTCGCAAGCAGCGCGGTGATTTATCGCCGCGCGACGGGTTGCACCCTGCCTCCGAGGCTTCGGATTCCTTATGTCGGGATCTCAGGGCGCATCTGGAACCCCTCGACTGCTCTGGTCCCGGCATCGCGGAGAGGAGATGGCTGGAACTTCGCCGAGAAAACGCATGGAGTGCGCCGGATACTCCTGCTCTGCGCTGGTCACACGCCGGCAGGCAGGCCGAAGAGGCGCGTCCCACCCTCGCGCTGCGGCTCAGATCTGCCCGGCGACGCGCGCGATCCCGGCCAGGTGGCGGGCACGGCACGTGGCAAGAAGGTCGCGGGAAACACGGTCCTCGACGCAGTCGCGCGGATCGTTGCGGCCGAGCTCCAGGTCGAAGCAGACAGCGCCAAACTCGCGGTAGATCCAGTTGGAGAGGCTCCCTGCGGAGCAGGCGTAGCTTAGGGTGGTGCCTGGCTCGCTCCCCTCGTCATACGCGGCGCCGTAAACGCTCGACCATGCCTCGGCCTGCCAGCGATAATCCGGGTCGGCCTCTCCCAGCCGCGAGACCAGGAAAGAGTTCCCGGTAAAGCTGGCAAGCGCGTGGTAAGAGAAGACAACCGCCGGGGGATACTTCCGGAAGAACCGCATCACCGCCTGTGTCTCCGGCTCGCTGCCTGGCGCGGCGCCTCGGTAGGTCGCCGCGTCCGGGTCGGAGCTGACCAGGCCATAACCATACTCCACCTGCTCCCAATCCGCCGGGAAGTTCCGGTTGAGGTCCACTCCGTTCGCGTTCACCCGCAGATACCAGGGAAGGCCATAAACCATGCGGTCGCGCTCTTCCCAGTTCACCGAAGGAATCGCCACGAAGCACACGCGCTCCAGCAGGTGGCGGTGTTGCTCCAGGAACGCCTCCAGCGCCGGCACGATCAGCTCCGGACCTGATTCGCCGGCGTGGACAGCGCCCACGAGGCCAATCATCCGCTCGCCCCGGCCAACGAGGACGCCGTGCAGGGCGTTCCCGCGTGCCGTCCGCCCGATCTCCTCCACGCGCGCCAGTCCCGGATATGCCTGCTCCATCCGGCGCAGGCGGTCCACAACCCGCGCATAGGGCCACCACACCTCCTGGTCACGCACCCTCACCGGCACGGGGCCTGTCAGCGGAATATCCCCGCTGGCGGATCCGAGAAAGTAGGCGTAGGTCCTCCCCACCTGCGCGGTGCGGTCGATGTAGGTGAACTTGCGCCCGTTGCCCGCCTCCAGCGGGCCCTCGAAGAGGAGATCGGACGGCGAGGGAGAGAGCCCGTCGAAGAACTCAGCGTAGTCGGTGTTGAAGAGAAACTCCACTTCCTTCCGGTAGACCCGGAGGCGCGAGAACTCCGCCGCGTGCTCCTCTCCACAATACCGTTGCGTCTTGTAGGCGGTAAGGCAGACCTTTCCTTCCTCAACGCGCCCGCGAAGAAATCCGAGTGACCGTCGCTTCACTGCCGCTCCCATCACACTGAAATGCCAGGGTGCAGGCATCTCGCCCAGGCGAGATGCCTGCACCCCGTAAGATGCAAAACTCCCACAGGCAGCGCGAGGGGCAGAAGCCCGCGCGCCTGCGCCGTGGGATGGCTCACTTCTTCTCGCCGAACTCGGCCGCGCCGAACCAGGCGCTCCCCTTCCCTGTGAGGCGGAAGAAGAGCACCGCCTTCGCCGCGTTCTCCGGGGCGCGACACGAGACGGTGAGCCGCGTCCACTCCTTCTTCCCTTTCAGCTCGGCCGTGACGCCATCCCACTCGGCGGACAGGCCCGGAATGGGCGCCCACCGGTTCTCTTTCGTGAAGAAGTGGAGGCGGATCTCCGCCACCCCGTCAGGAGCCAGATCGCCTTTCACCAGCCCGGTGAAGACGTATTCCTTTCCGGGCGTGATCGGAATCTCGGTGCCCGTGCGGTAGTTGGACCAGTAGGCCTTCGCCTCAGTATCGCGCCCGGTCAGCTTGAGGGAGTATGGCAGGCCCTCGGGCGCTACCAGGTAGTCCTGGAGGGTTTCACCGCCCTCTAGCGCCACCGCCTGCCACTCGCACCACTGCTCCAGGCGCGGGTTGGGCACGCCGAACCGCGAGTTGACCTCCACGCGCTCCGATGCGACATCTCTCCCCTTCACCACGAGACGGAGCAGATAGCGGCCGTCGGGCACCACCTTTCCCCCAGCATCCTTCCCGTCCCAGGTGATCTCGACGTGGTCGCCTTGCCCGGCAATCTCGCGGACGACCTGGCCGGACGCGCTCGCCACGGCGACCTTCCACGGCGCCTCGCTCCGCAGCTCCGCCCGCAGGGAGGCCGTGTCATACTTCCCGTCGCCATTCGGCGAGAAGACGGCCGGCGCCACCTCCACGCCTAGCGTGCCGAGAGTGAACTCGCCCACGCGGGAGTAAGCGCTCGCCTTGCCGGTGAGGGCATCCACGGCGCGCACCCGCCAGTAGATGCGCGCGGTCTCGTCCAGAGCCTCAGAGACCACCCATGACGTGCCCGGCACGCCCTCGATCCGGCGCGTGCTCGCCGCGGGGAAGGCCTTCTCTTCGGAAAGCTCCACCGTGTAGGTGCAGCGCGCGCTCCCCTCGTGCTCCCAGCGCAACAGCGGGCGGTAATCGGTCACGATCTCGCCGGAAGGCTCCAGCAGGCGCGGCGTGGTGGGCACCGCCCCCGTGTTTTGCCGGCACGCGTAGATCACCTGTACGGTGTACGCGGGCACCGTCGTCTCCAGCGCGGGCCGCAGCGAGACCGGCTTGCGCGTCCAATAGTCGATCCCGGCGACGCCCGGCGCCAGGCCGGCCATCGTGATCCGGAAGGGCTGTGGCTTTGCCGTGTGGTTGAAGAGGAAGAGGAGGCGCTCGTCGCCGAGGGCATAGACGGCGACGTTGGCGGCATCGCCCGCGTCCACCGCCGCAAGCGAATCATCGCGCTTCCCCTGGAGGAAGAACGCCTCGAAATCGGCGGCCACCGCGGCCGCGCGCGCGATCGCCCGGGTGAACCGGCCATCCAGGAACCAGTCGTAGTAGACCATGAACCCGCCGGCGGAATCGGTCAGCCTCCGGAAGAGATGCGGCTCGGCCTCATCCTGGTTATAGGGAGTGCCATCGCCAAACCACGCCAGCTCGCCTCCCACAAGGGGCCGGTCCGCCAGCGCGCGTCGCGTCTCCTGAATCAGAGACACAGGCCGGCCATAGCCGCACCACCCCTGGTCGATGTGCGGGCGCATGTACTCCCAGTTGACGCCGTACGTCTGGCGCGTGTTCGGCCCCTGGTAGCCGCTGTAGACAAAGAAGAGGCACTCCGGGTTGGCCTGCTTGATCCCCTCCTGCAACAGGCCGGCGATCTCAGCGTTCTGGCGGCAGCGGAAATCGACCCAGAGCTCGCGGTAGTCGCGCGCCACGATCTCAGGCGTCAGTGGCGCCGCCTCCGGGATCTTGGCAAAGCGCCGGAACGCCGCCAGGTTGGCGGCATCGAAACCGATTGACTGCGGGAGCAGCACGGGCACTTCGTAGTCCCAGCTCAGCACGGGGTACTGCTTTGCCAGCTTGCCGGCGAGCTCTCGCACGAGCGGCCGGAGAGGGCAGTCCGGCTCCAGCAGGTGCGCCGGCGAGACCACGCGGTCCAGCACCTTCCCGTTCAGGCACACGGTGCGGTACTGGGGATGCGCCGCCAGGTATTCGGCGATCCCAGGCAGGCTGGCGCTGATGTCGTTGAGGTTGCCCGGCAGCATGTAGCCGCTCTTGATCGGATGGCCTTTGCCCACCTCACGCAGGATCCCGGTGTGCATCGAGAAGTTGAACCCCGCGCGCAGCCACGACTCGGCAATCGTGCGCTGCTCGAGCTCGCTCAGCCGGTAGAAGAACGGAACCTGAAAGGCCATGCCGCACGGCCAGTTGCACACCACTAGGTTGGACGGCGAGCGTCTCGGCAGCGGCGAGAGAAGCGTGATAGGCACCTCGCCGGCAACCGAGCTCTGGCCATTCACCCGGATATCGAAGCCGAGGGGGTAGGTCGCCACTTCCTCGGGCCGCGATCCGGTGAGATCCGCGCAGAAGAGGAGCGGATTGAGGACGAACTCGCGCTGCGCCGCCGCTTCGGGGAAAGTCACGTGCGCGGCGCCGAGCTCCAGGGTGTAGCGCCGGTATGGCTTCCCATCGCGCTCGATTCGGGCCTCGGTCACGCGCAAGGGCGCGGGCACCCGGCGCGCACCCGCGAGCGGGTTCACCAGGCGCAGAAACCGGGGCACTTCCAGGATCGCCTGCGCCTCGCGAAACGCCTCCGGACTGACGCTCGGGGTGACCACCAGCGGGAGGGCAAGCCACTCTCCCTGGACCACGTGGAACTCCGTGATCGGCCGCGTGTGGTTGGCTCCCAGTACCGTCACCCGAGCCATGAAGACCGTGTCGAACCGGAGGGGGAACCCGGCAGAGGTGTAGAGCACGCGCCCGGCCTCCGCCACCTCGTAGCGGAGCACGCCCCCGCCGCCCGGCGACACGTACTCCACCTTCACCCTCTCGGTGGCGCCCGGACCCAGGCGAACGACCTGCCGCCCGGCCTCCACCGGCCTCCCGGTGCCGTCAATGAAGGCGTTCACCGTCACGGCGACCGGCTGCGCCGAGGGGTTCGTCAGGCTCAGGCGGAGCTCATTCGTTCCCTTGCCGCGCCGGCCCAGGTCAATCACGTCCACGGTCACCGGCGAGGGGCCAAAGGAGGCGATCCCGAAGCGCGCCGGCGCGTGGAATGGCCCGCCCGTGGGTGACCAGCAGGAGTTCTCCTTGTTGGCCTGCTCCGCGCGGCAGATGTTGACCCGCCAGGCCTCTCCCGCCTGGGGGGCCCGCGCGCCCATCGCCTGCCAGGGGATCGCCACTTCCAGGCTCCAGGCGCGCTCGCCTACCTGCCCCTTTGCTACCGCTCCCGAGTTCCAGCCCGGGTCAACAGCCGAATCGGACCGGCAGCGCGCGTCGTACACGGTGCCCAGGCTGTTAATCGCGAGGTGGTAATATGCCTCGCCGCCGGGCGGCATCAGAAAAAGCTCGACCGCGTCATCCTTGTACACAGCCGAGTCGTGCTCCGTGTACTGCGCTTTGAATGCCTCCCGTTTCTGCACCGCGGGGTCTAGAACGCTCTCCGCGCACTCCAGAAAGAGGTAGAGGTGGCGGTCATCATACGTCGCGCGCACGGCTGTCTGCTGCGACGCGAGTTCGAGGCCGCTCGCCAGCACGAAAGGGCTGAATTGCGGGCTCTCCTTCCAGCACGCGTCATCGGCCCGGCCATCGAGGGCGGGGGGAGTGGCCGTGCGACTCACCGCCGTGAAGGGCACGCTGGCGCCCATCGCTTCGCCCTCCGGAAGCAGGCGCAGCTCCAGATCATCGAAGTAGACCGTGCCGATGAACTTCGTCTCGCCCTTCCTCCACACCAGGCACC
>Ga0116166_1000138_pt1 | contig 67445 bp, 61 predicted proteins | sample AD_JPNMR2_MetaG_FD_89884 | JGI IMG/M metagenome (GOLD analysis project Ga0116166, IMG submission 89884) | Active sludge microbial communities of municipal wastewater-treating anaerobic digesters from Japan - AD_JPNMR2_MetaG | ecosystem: Engineered > Bioreactor > Anaerobic > Digestate | place...
GCGGCAAACTCTGGACGATGCGCATGTTCGCGGGATTCGGCACCGCCGAGGAGACGAATCTCCGCTTCAAATATCTCCTCGACCAGGGACAGACCGGCCTCTCCATCGCCTTCGACCTCGCCACGCTGATGGGCTACGACACCGACCAGCCCGAAGCCCTCGGCGAGTTCGGCAAATGCGGCGTTGCGGTCTCCTCCCTGAAAGACATGGAAATCCTGCTCGACAACATCCCGCTGGACAAGGTCTCCTCCAGCATGACCATCAACTCGCCCGCGGCCATCACCTGGGCCATGTACATCGCCGCCGCGGAGAAGCAGGGCGTCCGCGCCGACCAGCTGCGCGGCACCATCCAGAACGACATCCTGAAGGAATTTATCGCGCAAAAAGAATACATCTTCCCGCCCGAACCCTCCATGCGCCTCGTGGTGGACACGATGGAGTTCGGCTCGAAACACGTCCCGCAGTGGAACACCATCTCGATCAGCGGATACCACATCCGCGAGGCTGGCTCCACCGCCGCGCAGGAACTGGCTTTCACCCTCGCCGACGGACTCGAATACGTCCGCTGGGGAATCGCCCGCGGCATGGACGTGGACGAGTTCGCGCCGCGGCTCTCGTTCTTCTTCAACGCCCACAACGACTTCTTCGAGGAGATCGCCAAGTACCGCGCCGCGCGCCGCATCTGGGCGCGCGAGATGAAAGAGACGTTCAAGGCAAAGAACCCGCGCTCGTGGCTGTGCCGCTTCCACACGCAGACGGCGGGAGTCAGCCTCACCGCGCAGCAGCCCGAAAACAACGTGGTGCGCGTCGCCATCCAGGCGCTGGCGGCCGTCCTCGGCGGGACGCAGTCGCTCCACACCAACTCGCTCGACGAGGCGCTGGCGCTTCCGTCCGAGCACGCGGTGACGATCGCCCTCCGCACCCAGCAGATCATCGCCGAAGAGTCGGGCGCGGCCAACACGGTGGACCCGCTCGGCGGTTCGTTCTTCGTCGAAGCGCAGACCGACCGAATCGAAAAGCAGGCGCGCGACTACTTCCGCCGCATCGAAGACCTGGGCGGCGTCATCCCCGCCATCGAAAAGGGATTCTTCCAAAGCGAGATCTCCGACGCGGCCTACCGCTACCAGCGCGAGATTGACGAGGGCGTCCGCAAGATCGTCGGCGTGAACGCCTACGCGGAAGACAAACCGCTCGCCATCCCGATCCTCCAGATGGACCCGCAGGGCTACCAGCGTCAGGTAACGCGCCTCGAGGAAGTCCGCCGCACGCGGGACGCGGGACGCGTTGGCCAGACGCTTGACCGTCTCCGCATCGCCTGCCAGGGGACCGAGAACACCATGCCGTTCATCCTCGATGCCGTCCGCGCTTACGCCACGCTCGGCGAGATCGTCCAGGTGATGAAGGACACCTTCGGCAGGTACGAAGAGCCGACCTGGATTTGAAATCCATGGGCGTCCTGTACCTCGTCGCCACCCCGATCGGCAACCTGGAGGACATGAGTCCGCGCGCCGTGCGGATTCTGCGCGAGACAAAACTCATCGCCGCCGAGGACACGCGTCACACCGCGAAGTTGCTCAATCACTTCGGCATCCGCACGCCGACGACCAGTTATTTCGAACACAACAAATTGACCAAACTCGACCGCGTCCTCGCCGCGCTCGCGGACGGGGACGTGGCGCTCGTCTCCGACGCGGGGACTCCCGCCATCAACGATCCCGGCTACGAACTGGTCCGCGCCGCCCTCGCCTCCGGCTTTGACGTTCGGCCGGTCCCCGGTCCCTCATCTCCCGTCGCGGCTTTGAGCGTCTCCGGCCTGCCCACGGACGCGTTCCTCTATCTCGGCTACCTGCCGCACAAAAAATCGGAGCGGCGAAACCTGTTGGCGCAGATTGCCGATTTACGGTACACGCTCATCTTCCTCGAATCCCCGCACCGATTGACCGCTTCTCTCGAAGACCTGCTCGCCGTTCTCGGCGACCGCCCCGTGTGCGTCGCCCGCGAGATGACCAAACTCTACGAGGAGTTCTGGCGCGGGACGTTGAGCGGCGCGGCGGACGCGTTCAAAGCGCGGGAGGCGAGGGGAGAGTTTACGCTGGTGGTGGGGGGACAAACGGCCGAAGACCGAGGACGGTGGACGGAGGAAGAGTTATTAGCCGCCATCGAGACGGAGTTACGACGCGGCAAATCTGCGAAAGAGATTTCCGTTGAACTGGCTGAGCAAAGCGGATGGAATAAGAAGGAAGTATACGCCCTGGTAAATCAGAACAAATAGGAGCCCATCATGCCCGACAAACCCGAACCCAGAAAAAACGCAGAGAAAAAAGACGAGAAGCCCTCTTTCAACGACAACCTCGTCGTGACCAAACATTCCATCGCCATCGGCGGACGGGAGATCAAGTACACCGTCACCGCGGGGACGATGGTCTTGAAGGAAGAGACCGCCGACCGCGAGAAAGAGTCGGAGGGCGAGAAGCCGCGCGCGCAGGTCTTCTTCATCGCCTACGTCAAAGACGGCGTGCGGGACAAGTCGAAGCGGCCGCTCACTTTCTCGTTCAACGGCGGACCCGGCTCGGCGTCGGTGTGGCTGCATCTGGGAGTCCTCGGTCCGCGCCGGGCGGCGTTGGAGTTCGACGGCAGCGCGCCGCCGCCTCCGTTCAAATTGACCGACAATGAGTATTCCCTGCTCGACGAAACCGACCTCGTCTTCATTGATCCGGTCAGCACGGGCTACAGCCGTCCCGTGGAAGGACAGAAGCCGGTCGAGTGGCACGGCTTCAAGAAGGACATCGAATCGGTCGGCGATTTCATCCGCCTGTACACGACGCGCTTCAACCGCTGGCTTTCGCCCAAGTTCATCATCGGCGAATCGTACGGCACGACGCGCGCCGCGGGCCTCTCGGAATATCTCTATCACCAGCACGGGATGGCGCTGAACGGCGTGATGCTGATCTCGTCCATCCTGGATTTCGGGACCGCAGACTTCACCCCCGGCAACGACCTGCCCTACATCCTGTTCGTGCCGGGCTACGCGGCCACCGCCTGGTACCACGACGCGGTGAAAGGCAAACGCCAGACCTTGCAGGAGTTCACCGCCGAGGCGGCGAAATTCGCGCTGGGCGAGTACGCCTCCGCCCTGCTTCAGGGAGACGCGCTGCCGGCCGCGGAGCGCGCCCGCATCGTGGAGAAACTCTCCCACTACACGGGCATTTCTCCCGCCTTCATCGAACGCTCCAACCTGCGCATCATGGACCAGCATTACTTCAAAGAGTTGCTGCGCGAACGCGGCCTGACGGTGGGACGTCTCGACAGCCGCTTCACGGGACGCGACAAATTGGGCGTGGGCGAGTTCGCCGAGTTCGATCCCCTCTTCCCGCAGATCACCGGGCCGTACACCGCCGCCTTCTACGACTACGTCCGCAGCGAGTTGAAATTCGAGTCGGATTTGAAATACGTCATCAGCGGCTGGAACATCGTCAACCCGTGGTCGTACGCCCAGTTCGAGAACCAGCACGTCAGCGTCTCGGAAAGTCTCCGCAAGGCGATGACGCTCAATCCGTACATGAAGGTCTTCGTCGCCAACGGCTACTACGACCTCGGCACGCCGTACTTCGCGACGGAATACACCTTCAACCACCTCGGCTTGCACGAGTCCCTGCGCGGCAACATCCGCATGGCGTATTACGAGGCGGGACACATGATGTACATCCACATCCCCTCGCTGGAGGCGTTGAAGCGCGACCTGGCGGAATTCATCCGCGACGCGGCGCCTTGATCCGTGCGCCAAAGGTTTTCTAGGCAAAATCAGTCCGCTTTACTCTATGACGCAATTTACAAAATTACGCTGTTTTTAAACGGTATCTCATGACAAAACAACAACCTTCCATTGACTGGCCCCGTGTCGCCCGCCTCCTGCTGACCTCACGCCTGCTCGACGAACTCGAGGAGCGCGAACTGGCTCCCGCGGGACGCGTGGCCTATCAATTCTCGGCCAAAGGACACGAACTCTCGCAGATCCTCCTCGCCTTGCAATTGACGCATCCGCACGACGCCTCCACCGTCTACTACCGCTCGCGTCCGTTCATGCTCGCCTCGGGCTGGACTCTCAAAGACGCGCTCGCGGCGGGCATGGCAAAGGCGGGTTCCGCTTCCGAAGGACGCGAAGTCGGCGTGATGTTCTCGCACAAGCCGGGCGAGTCCGGCTCGAACCTCACGGTCTTCCCCACCTCGGGCGACGTGGGCGCGCAGTACTCTCCCGCCGCGGGCTGGGCGCAAGCCATCCAATACCGCCGCGACGCGCTGCGCGACCGCGAATGGGAGAACGCCATCGCGACGGCGCACGGCGGCGAAGGCTCGACGGCCGCCAACGGATTCTGGGCCGCGCTCAACATCGCCGCCACGCGGAAAATTCCCCTGCTCTTTTTCATCGAAGATAACGCCTTCGCGATCTCCGTCCGCTCGCAATTGCAGACGCCCGGCGCCGACATCTCCTCCAACCTGGGCGGCTTCAAGAATCTCCTGATCGTGGACGGCGACGGCGCCGACCCCGAGGACGCGCCGCGCAAAATTGCCGAAGCGGTGGCGCACGTCCGCGCGGGACGGGGGGCCTGCCTGCTCCACCTGCGCGTGCCGCGTCTCATGGGACACACCTTCATTGACGACCAGGCCTACAAAACGGACGCCGAGAAATCGGAAGAGCAAAAACGCGACCCGCTCCTGCGGCTGAAAAATTTCCTGCCCCACCTCGACTGGGCCGCGCTCGAACGGGACGCGGCCGCCGAAGTCCGCGCGGCAGTGGACGAAGCCGCCTCGCTGCCCGACCCCGAGCCGCGTTCCGTTTTCAGTCACGTGTTCGCGCCCGACGCGCCCCGCGCCGCGACCTCGACCCCGGCCGCGGACGGCGCGCGCGTCAACCTGATAGACGCCGTCCGCCGCACGCTCGAAGTCGAGATGACGCGCGACCCGCGCATCCTCGTCTTCGGCGAGGACGTGGGCGCGAAGGGAGGCGTCCACGGCGCGACCGCGCACATGCAGGAGAAGTTCGGCGAGACGCGCGTCTTCGACACATCCCTCTCGGAGGACGGCATCATCGGCAGCGCGGTCGGCATGGCCTTCGCCGGGCTCCGCCCCGTGCCGGAGATCCAGTTCCGCAAATACGCCGACCCCGCCACAGAGCAGATCAACGATCTGGGGACGATCCGCTGGCGCTCGGCGGGACGATTCTCCGCGCCGGTCGTGATCCGCATCCCGGTTGGGTTCGCGAAGAAGATCGGCGACCCGTGGCACTCGGTGACGGGCGAGGCGATCTACGCCCACACCATCGGGCTGCGACTGGCTTTCCCGTCCAACGCGGCGGACGCGGCCGGGCTGCTCCGTACCGCGCTGCGCGGCGATGACCCGGTCATTTTCTTCGAGCACCGCGCCTTGCTGGATACCGCCATCGCGCGCCGTCCCTATCCCGGCGACGAGTACATGATTCCGTTCGGCGAGGCCGCCGTCCTCGCGGAGGGCAGCGCGCTGACCGTCGTCGCCTGGGGGGCGATGACGCATCGGGTTGTGGAGGCCGCTCAAAGCGCCGCGGGAAGCGTCGAAATCATAGACCTGAGGACCATCGTCCCGTGGGACAAATCCCGCGTGCTGGAGTCGGTCCGCAAAACGGGGAAGTGTCTCATCGTCCACGAAGACGGACTCACCGGCGGGTTCGGCGCGGAGATCGCGGCGGTCATTGCGGAGGAGGCCTTCACCGACCTCGACGCGCCGCTGGCGAGAATCGCCGTCCCGGACGTTCCGATACCGTATAATATGGGGCTGATGAATGCGGCGCTCCCACAGGCGGCGGACATTGAACGGAAAATCCAATCCATGCTTGCGTATTGAATAGGAGAAATTATGACCGGCAAAGATAGCGACGTGCAGACGTTCCATAGCGAGAGCGCGGTTCTACTGATTGCGCGCAGCGCGAAAGTGTTGAGTTGGGTGATACTCGTGATCTACCTGCTGAGTTTCATCAGCACAATGACTGAACTGGTTGCAGGCGGCCTTCAGCAGTTCCCCCCCGACGTGATGAACGCGCTGCTTTTCATCGCCAACTTGATCTACCCTCTGGCAATCGGCCTGTTCTACTTCCTGATCCTCAACGGCGTGGCGCAGGGACTCTCCATTGCGCTGGATGTGTACTTCGGCATGGACGACGAAGCGGAAGTCATGGAATTCGTGGAGGAGACCGCTTCGTGAACCTGGACGACCTCGAACGCCTGCGCGCGATCGACCGACAGGACATGCTTGGGGAAATTGACGGCCTGCCCGCTCAACTGGAACGCGCGTACGAGTTGGGAACGAATCGGAACCCCGTTTTCGCGGAGAAGGCGGGGTTCTCTCGCGTCGTCATCGCGGGGATGGGCGGCTCGGCCATCGGCGCGGACCTGCTCGCCTCGTACGCGGCCGACCTTTGCCCCATCCCCGTCGTCGTCCACCGCGATTACGGACTGCCCGCCTTCGCGCGCGGCCGCGAGACTCTCGTCGTCTGCTCCTCGCATTCGGGCAACACCGAGGAGACGCTGGACGCGTTCGGCGCGGCCCGCGCGAACGACTGCCGCGTCGTCGCCGTCTGCACCGGCGGGGAACTCGCTTCGCGCGCCGGGAAAGCGGGAGTTCCCGTCGTCCGCTTTGACCACGCGGGACAGCCGCGCGCCGCGGTGGGATTCTCCTTCGGCGTCCTGCTGGCGCTCTTCGTCCAACTCGGCCTCCTCCCCGACCAGGCGGAGCAGGTCAAGTCTGCTGTGGCGGCCATGAAGGAGAGCCAGAAAAACCTGATCTTCTCCGTCGAGACCGTCCGCAACCCCGCCAAACGCTACGCGGGACAGTTGATGGGACGCTGGGTCACTGTCTTCGGCGCGGGACTGCTCGCGCCTGTGGCGCGCCGCATCAAGGGACAGATCAACGAGATCGCCAAGGCCGCCGCCAACTTCGAGTTCATCCCCGAAGCGGACCACAACACGCTGGCGGGGACTCTGAATCCGCAGGAAGTCCTGCTGCCGCACACGATGAACCTGTTCCTGCGCGCCCCGTCCGACCATCCGCGCAACCGCCTCCGCGTTGACCTGACGAAGCAGGCCTTCATGCTCGAAGGTCCTAACACCGACTTCCTCGACGCGCGCGGCGACAGTCCCCTCGCGCACATGTGGACGCTGCTCCTCTTCGGCGATTACATGGCTTACTATCTCGCCATCGCCTACGGCGTGGACCCGACTCCCGTGGACGCTCTGACCAGTCTCAAAGACGCGCTGAAAGAAAAAAAGTAATTCGGTACACGGAAACAAGGCAATCTCACCGCCAAGCGCGCGAAGGTCGCTAAGAAAAACCAAATTTCGGATTCATTTTTAATGAAATCCAAGTGAATCTTCGAAATTCTTAAATCGTTTTAAATTTTCTTCGCGTTCTTCGCGGTCTTAGCGGTAAGAAATGTTTTTTTCAGTGACGTCATCCGTAAAATCCGTGCCATCCGTGTACGCTTTTTAACTCCCATGAAACGACTCGCCCGCCTCGCCCCACGCGATTGGATCGGACTCGGACTCGTCCTCGCGGGACTCGCCCTCCGCCTGCGGCAATACCTCGTCAACCGCTCGCTGTGGCTCGACGAGGCCATGCTCGCCAACAACATCCTCTCGCGGGACGTGGCGCGTCTCCTCCAGCCGCTCGACAACGACCAGGGCGCGCCGGTCGGTTTCCTCGTCCTCCAGAAATCCGTCACCCTCTATCTCGGCTCCTCCGAATACGCGCTCAGGCTGATTCCCTTCCTCGCGGGCTGTCTCGCGCTCGCGCTGATGTTCCTCCTCGTCCGCAAAATGACAGGCGCCTTCGCGGGCAGTCTCGCGCTGGCGCTCTTCGCCTTCTCGCCCGCGCTCGTCTCCTATTCATCCGAAGCCAAGCAATACTCCTCCGACGCCGCCATCGCGCTGGCGCTTTTTCTTTTATTTCTCAGACTCGCAAAGAACGCCGACAATGGCAGGTCCTCGCGCGAATTTCCCGAAAACGCGAATGACGAAAACGGAAATTCGCAAATTCGCGGAATTCGCGATAAAGAGAACATGATTCTCCTCGCCCTCGCGGGCGCGCTCGCGGTCTGGCTCTCGCATCCCGCGCTGTTCGTCGTCGGCGCGTTCGGCCTCGCGCTCTTCCTCTCCGCCCTACGCGGCAAAGACCGGCGCGGCATCGCAGCCCTCCTCCTCGTCGGCGCGGTCTGGATCGTCAACCTCGCCGCGCTCTACCTCCTCAACCTCCGCCAACTCTCCACGCATCAATTCTTCCTCGACTTCTGGCGCGAAGGCTTCGTCCCCCGCGACGCTTCCGCCTTCGCGTGGATCGCCAGCTCCCTGCGCGCGCCCTTCGCGGACCTGCTCGGCCTGCGGATTCCCTATCTCGTCTCCACGCCGCTCTTTCTCATCGGGACGATCGGACTCACGCGGCGACTTCCCCGCTTCGGCCTCTTCCTCCTCCTGACTTTCCTTCTCGCCCTCCTCGCCTCCTTCCTGACCCTCTACCCGTTCGCGGGACGGATGATCCTTTTCCTCGCCCCCGCGTTGACTCTCCTCCTCGCCGAGGGCGCGGAGACTCTCGCGGCGCTTCTCTCCCGCCCGCGCTGGCTCGCGTGGACGATCCGCCTCGTCCTCGCCGCGTCCCTGCTCGCGGGCCCCGCCGCCCTCGCCTACGAAAACTTCGCCGCGCCGAAACTGCGCGAGCACATCCGCCCGACGATGGAGTATCTGCGCGAACATTACAAGGAAGGCGACATCGTTTACGTGTATCACTGGGCGGAACACGCCGTCCGTTTTTACGCGCCGAAATACGGACTGTGCCTGTGCGACTTCACCTTTGGCGAGGACCATCACGATCAGCCCGAACTCTACCGCGCCGAATTGGACGCGCTGCGCGGCCGCGCCCGAGTCTGGTTTCTATTCTCGCACGTCTACGAGCGCGGGGACTTTAACGAACGCGATTATATTTTGCATTACCTTGATTCGATTGGGACGTTGACGCGCGAATACCGCGTCCCCGGCACTTCGGTATATCTATATTTGTACGATCTTAAATAGGACTGTATCTGGCTGTAAGAGAGTGTTTGAAAAATCGTCGTTTCATTCTCCCTGGACACGGATCGCACGGATTTTTCATGCTTCTTCGTGAAATTCACGAATTCCTGGACGCTCGCCGCGCGTAATTGTGCGATAATATTTGCAACAGCGAGGTCGTGATGAAAATCGTCCTGCCTCTGTGGTTTGTCATCCTGCTGGCGGGTTGCGCGCCGGCCCTCACCCCGGTACCCTCGCCCGTTGAGGAGTCACCCACGCCGGCCGCCACGTGGACGCCAGTCCCGCCGTTCATCTTCCTCTTTCCGTAAATCGTGGACATCGCCATCCACTTCAATAACCAACCCCGCCATGTGACAGTAAAAATCGACGATGAAACCTTGAATAACTTGCTGCCTCCGAAAATAGACTCCCAGCTTACTCGCCCGTAATTCTTTCCACAAGATTTTCTCGATAAGAGTCGTGTCACACCGTAGTTTTGATTTTCACGTATAATCAAAATATGCAGGCAACACAGCGCCTCCCCTATTTATGGGATTACGATCTCGACCAAATACAATTCCGCGAAATTCTGAGTGGTCGTCTCACGAAGGGACGGCTAAACCAGGATTGGGCAACGCGTCGCTTGCTGGAGTATGCTCCCTACGATGAAATTGTCCGTCTGATCGGTTATAAAAGACTCGTCGAAAATTGGCCGCATTGGCGCGGACGTGTCCGCTCGAAGAGCCGAGTACGTGGGTTTGATTTCCTCGTAAAATGGCTCCCCGAAAAACACCCTGAGTTGCTTCGTGGCTAACAACTCTGCTTTTTACTTTGATGTTTTATATCCTTTTCAAGACCGCGCGATACAAGCCATTAATCGAGCGGATACTAGTTTCTATCTCACAGGCGGGACCGCCGCCTCGCGTGGCTATCTTCAACACCGTTTCTCAGACGATCTTGATTACTTTGTCAATGATGACAATTGTTTCGGCTTGTGGGTCGAGCGGATCATTCAATCCCTTAACAAAGAATGGAAATGTGAAGTCTTGATGAAAGAGGAGCGATTCGCGCGGCTCAATCTTGCGCAAAAGGATTTATCGCTCAAAATCGAAATGATCAATGATGTGCCCGCGCGTGTCGGTGATATTCAAAACCATCCCATTCTCGGAAGATTGGATAGCGCCGAAAATATTCTTGCCAACAAAGTAACCGCCCTGCTCGATCGCGAAGAACCCAAAGACCTGGCTGATATCTGGGGATTTTGCTGCCAGAAGAACCTTTCCCTTCAAGCCGCCATCACGGATGCGCAAAGTAAAGCCGCAGGCGTTTTCCCTGCCGATCTTGGACGGGCGCTTTGCTCTGTCCAAAAAGCGGACTGGGAATCCATCCGCTGGATTCAAGCCCCGCCCGTCGAGACCTTCATTTCGCAGTTGAATCAATTGGGGGAAAGTTTGTTGTTGGTCAAGTAAACCAATTCTTTGATTCTCTCCTCCCCCGCGGACCGCTTCGCGTCCTCATCACCTCATCATTCCGAAACCTGACCACCCTCAGCCCCAGCGCGAATCGCGTAGCATCCCCGTAGGGGACAATACCTTCTCGCGTCGTTCATCTTCCTCTTTCTGCAAGTTGCTTTTGCCCAGTTTTACCATTTGAGTGCGGCACATTCCACGCAATAATATTTGCCCATGTGCATGGTGTAACCATCCGTGCCCAAGTGGATCACTTTCTTGCACTTCGCGCAACGCGTAGGTTTGAATTCGGGGGGATTTTCGAGTTTTTCAAAATTGTATTCATTTGTCCCGTAATAGACGTACATTTCCGTCTCAAAATCGTCCCTGCATTTCTTGCAGGTTTTCCAATCTCCCGAATGTCCTTCGTTGAAATGATGACTACAGAGCGTATAACGGTCATGGTTGCGGGAACAACTGTTGCGCGCGTAAGAAAACAGAACGTATTTATGCTGGTCATCACAAATCCAATTGCCGCAACATTCAGTTTTAGTCAAGTTCTTGGTTTTTCCGCAAAGTCCGCAACGAGGTTTGTTGCTTGCTGTCTGTTTGGTTATTCTTGATGTGCGTTTCTCTATCTTCACTCCGTTGACAGACAGAAATCCCTGATTCAATTCATCAACCATGTGGGGGATCATGACCTTTAAATTATGCTCGTACGATTCGCCCCAATACTCCTTCAGTTTTGCCCGCGCTTCCTCGTTGACATGAACTTTGTTCTTCTCGTCAATCAACAACATGGCGACATCATTCGTATGCTCTGTCACTGCAAAGAAATAATCGTCCTTGTCTTTCTTCTTGGATTTTAGAAACTCATCAACATGTTCTTCGAGTTCAAATTCATAGAGTTTGTACGTCATTGCCCCAGCATGGAGCAACGCTTTGACAAGATTCTTTTCAATGGTCTTTTTGCTCATGTGTCACCTTGTCGCCAAGTATACCAACATTGACCTGATTCTACCCACTACCGCGGACAGGTTCTTCACCACCTCATCATTCCTGAATCGGACGATCCTCAGCCCCATCTCACTCAACACCTTCTCCCGCCGTTCATCTTCCTCTTTCTGCAAATCGTGGACATTGCCATCCGCTTCAATGACCAGCAATGACCTGCTACCTTCTAAACCCAACACCCAACTGACGCGCCTGTAATTCTTCCCACAAGATATTCTTTCATCTTATGGCGGAGTTCTTTGATGCACCATTTGGTTTCACTCGGGCAGTTGCCATGGATAGATAAACCCGACCTCTTCGGAAGTCCCGTTCAATCCAACAATCAGATGATCCTTTACGCCGAAGGATTCCTTCCAGGTATGAATACCTGTCGGGATGTTTCGTGGAAAACTCAACTTTGCTTCGATGGGGATTACGTTTTTCCCCGATCGTAAAATGAAATCAACTTCTTTCTTGTCCTGCGTGCGCCAATAAAATACGTTGTCGGTTCCATGCGCCTTTATCAATTCGGCATAAATGCTGGTTTCAAAGACGGGTCCCAAAACTTCTTTTTGTAGTTGTTTCAGCCACAACATCTGCATGAGACCTGTGTCGTAGAAAAAGATCTTGGGCGTCCTGGTCAATTCCGAGCGGAGGTTGCGGCTGTAGGGACGCACAAGCCGAACGATGTACGTCTGCTCCAGCAGAAACAGATACCGCTCGACGGTCTCGCGCGAGAGCGAGCAGGTGACGCTCAACTCGCTGACGTTCAACAAGTTTCCGCTTTGCGAAGCCAGGACTTCCAGCAGGCGGTTGAACTTGTTGACATCTTTGATCTCCGCCAAATCGCGGATGTCCTTGCGGATGTAGGTATCAATGATCTGTTGCAGGTATCTTTCCTTCATGCCGATTTCGGGAGTCAGCACGATCTTGGGATAGCCGCCATACATGGCAAACTCGGTAAACAGGGACTTCAATTCGGCGGTTTTCTTTTCGGTGTATCGTTCGGCAGGGACAAAGGGGACGTCCCTGAACAGCAAAAACTCCCGAAACGAGAGCGGATGGATCTCAAAGTTGACCGTCCTGCCGACCAGCGAATCCTTGAATTTGCTCTTCATCTCGAAACTGGACGATCCCGAAACGATGACCTTCAAATAGCGATGATGATCTGCCAGCAACTTCAAAAAGGAGGATGGATTCGCTAGATACTGAATCTCGTCAACCAACACAAAGAGTTTCTTCCCCGATTGCTTGAACGCGGACAGGTCAAATCCCTGTTCCCCCAAATACGCGGCAAATTCATCCACGCCCTTATCCAGCGTGGACACGAAGCGGCTGTCTTCCAGGTCAATGTAATACGTCCGTTCGCCCGACGATTCGAGTTGCTCCTGCAAATACATCAGAATAGACGTTTTTCCCACCTGCCGCGCGCCGTGAATGACGACGATATCGTCCGTGTGAAGATATTTGGAAATTTCATCTATCGCCGTTCGCTTGAAAAGGGGAGTGGACATGGGTAAACTCCTTCACAATCCACCTTATTTTATATCAAATAATTTGCAGGGTCAACCATGAAAATTATTGGACTGTCAATTCCCTGATCTTCCCCACCAAAGAGCAAGGATGAATTATGAAGGATGAATTTTCATCCCCGTTTGCAGGGAAATGCCCATCGCGGAGTCTCCCCCAAGGGGGAGAGGCTAAAACCATCCTGAAACCAAACATTGACTTGGAAACCCAACACACCATCAGACAGAAAAGGACTCAACTCCATACCCTCTCCATTTGGAGAGGGGCAAGCCGACATGCCGATCAATCACCACTATCTGGGTGAGGTCCCACACATCCTCAATCCAATCCCCAACTTGGACAACCGTCACCATCATCGAACCAAGAAAAGAAGTCAACCCCATACCCTCTCCATTTGGAGAGGGGCAAACCGATATACCGATCAACTACGTTCATCTGGGTGAGGTCCCACCAAAACCCCTCTCCCGTCTCCCCCAAGGGGGAGAAGCCAAGACATCTTCAATCTAATTTTCAACCTGGAAAACCGTCACTGCCATCGAGCCAAGAAAAGGAGTCAACCCCATGCCCTCTCCATTTGGAGAGGGGCAAGCCGACATGCCGATCAGTCGTCTCCATCTGGGTGAGGTCCCACAAACCCCTCTCCCCCAAGGGGGAGAAGCCAAGACATCCTCAAACAAAACTATCCTTGGAAACTCGTCATTGCCATCAACCGACCAGCCCCCTTCCCATTTGGGAAGGGCGGGGGGATAGGTCAACCGACATGCCGATCAATCACAACAATCTGGGTGAGGTCCTTCTGCAAGAACATAAATCATTCAATAGAGCCATCATTCACATGTCAATCTCCAACGAAAGCGCTCAACAAAAAATCCGAAGCCTAATGACTTCGGATTTTTTGAACTTTACTTATTATGCCGCGCTGTGCAATTCCTCGCGCACAACTCGCCGCAATAATTCTTCCAACGGCTGTTGCTGCTGATTCAAATATTCGCGCAACGCTTGATTGATCAGAGTCTGGTAATTACCGCCGCCTGCCGCTTCCACCTCGCCGCGGAACCAGTCCAGAATATCATCGTCAATGCGGATGGTGATTCGGGTTTTGCCCTTCGGCATAGGAACGATCGCGCCGCGCTTGCCTTTACTGAAATTATATTCTTTCTTCATTTTGCTCCTCATACATCTTTCGTTCACGGGCTGTGGCTTTTCGCGCCGAAATGATTCGAATGACAATATCGCGAAACGTATACACCACAACCAAGATTCGACTCAGGAAATCTCTGCCAATCGTAACGTAGCGATCTTCAAGTTCATGCTCATCTTGAATGGAAATAGCATTGTCGTCTTCGAACACACCAACGGCATCCGCAAATCTGACGCCATGTTTCTTGTGATTCGACCTGGCTTTGTTGGGATCCCATTCGTAGTTCATCAGACCTCATTATATGCACAATTGTACACAGGCGCAAGGGTAGTCACTCCAACTTTGCAACCGTCACCTTCATCGAACCCAGAAAAGAAATCAACCCCATGCCCTCTCCATTTGGAGAGGGGCAAACCGATACGCCGATCAATCACAACTATCTGGGTGAGGTCCTTCCTCCCCTCCTCCCTCCCTCTCCCTTCCTCCCCCGTTTGGATTTGACGTCTACATATAAAACCTATAAGCTGGTGCAAGTTTTGCATTCTCATCAGAAGGAATATATTTCAATATTCCACTCACTTGCCGCGCTGCTCGAATTGTTATTGGATCGCCGCCATCAAATTGAGTTTGATTCCAGTTCATCTTAGTCAACGCCAAAATTTCCTGCGCAAGAAATTTTGGCGTTTGCTCAGTTTGCTCACATTTAAAAATCATAGAGCGTGGTATGTACATACCTGGGTAAGTTTGAAAAAAATCGACACTTCCACGAGTGTAAAGAATATGATTTTTTTCATCTAAACTTAGAAAAGAGCCACGAAGCGGAGGGTATGAGCCTGTACGAAATAGACGAGTAAAAGATTGATCTATATTTAGTAAATCAACCATGTCAACTTGAAAAGATTTAGAAGCCTGTAAAAAGGCGTCTTTTTCCTCTTTAGCATAAGATGATGATTTATGAATAACTACTCTCGCAGGTAAGTTTTTATGTTCGGCTTTATATACATTAAGCGCATGATTCAAGAGGGTATAGGCATTGTCATAGTCCAGATGAACTTGCTTATCTTCTTTTGAAATTTGCGCTTGCCCTCCACGCACTATAACTCCTTCTCCGCGCTCGTTGAAAACTTGAGCAACACTTGTAAGTAAAGCAGAACCATCAAGCGTTTTATAAAAACTTATCCCAATGTAGCAGGTTGCATATTCAGAAAATGTTCTAACCAGCCTCCAGGGAATACCTTTTGCTTTGTAATAAAGTGCAGTATGAAGATTCCAAGCCCGTGTTGCTTCGTCTTGGGGCTTTCGCATTAAGTTTGATTTGCGTTTTTGTCTTCGACGTTTAGCCTCATCATACGTTGACGGGATAATCAATTGAACAGGAATGTTCAACCTCATTGCTTTTGCTTTGAGCAAATGATGAAAGTTAATCTTATTATCAAATGTAGAGAATTCGTCGGGTTGATCGCCTTGTTCGCCCACTGCTTCTGTCAAGTCAAGTAACGCTGGCGGAACAGCACAAATAAGAACATCAACTTTTGTGCTTGAAGCTAAATAATCAAGCTCTTCGAGAAACAAGTCTACTGCCGTGCTAATCGCTCGATTCTTGTCTTTGTCTGTGGATAAATCACTAAATACCTGAGCCTTTATAGTTCTTTGCAATCTATCGCTCAATGTCATTGAAGATTGAAAAGCAATATCTAGCCGAAACCCAGGAAATTTTGGAAACAAATTAGGTTGTCGGCTTTCTTTGGCAGGGATTTCATTTCTGCATTTTTCAAACCAGCTACTAACACCTTCAATAGTTTCATTAGTTCCAACAATTCCTAGTCGAATTTCTTTTGGCGCAAGCGGGCTTGAATAATCAACTGTTCCATAGTTCATAATTCCGAATCGAATATCGATGTGCTTATCCACACCAAATTCGAGTTCGGGTTCTTGAAGAAAATCTATTTGCATGATGTTTTACTCAAAAAGCAAAGGCTGGTTTTCAGGCAAGGTAGCTGTATCAGATTCTTCTCTTTCTTCTTTCTTTAGCCAAGTCTTGTCATCAAACCCTGCTTGAATTTCAAACTGAACTAACGACCCAAATCGCAAAAATGGATAGGGTTTAGAAAACAAATCAGGTTTATCTTTTAAATACTCTCCCCACATAACAACCTGTCCCAATACAGCAGAGTTTCGTTCAAGTTGCTTTATCCCTGTAAGTTGGTCTTCTCTAAAAAGGGAAGGCTTATATCCATCCCATGTAAAGTGATATGTTGGCGAGATTTCTAAATACCATTTGTTATCAAAACAATAAAACTGACCAAAAAAGGCAGAATGCCGATAATGACTGATTTGAGTCGGGTCTTTTTTCTTTTTATATCCTTGAAAGACAACACGACTCGTATTTTGGATAAGGCTTTTATAGCTTAATTCTTTTGGAGCCAGATTTTTTGTTGCCGCGAAAAAATAATATCCCAACTTCTTTTCAAGCCTAACATCGGGAGAAAGTTTTTGAGAAAGAGCTAAGTTTAGAAGTTGGACAAAGATATTTCTTTTCTCTAATTCAGTAGTGTATGCCCATTCTTCTGCGTCAAATTCTTCCGCCGCCCCCAAACAGATTTCACTCCAAGGAAATTCATTCAGGTCATGGAAGCTTATTATTTGCTTGTTGTTGAGTATCCATTCATTGCCAGGTTCTTTTACCAGCCCACGAAGTTTCTCCCATAGAGTTTTTGGCGAACGATATTTTGTCTCTGCAATATAAATCTTCTCGCCAAAAGACAATACTGGCAAGAGGTTGCTAACGAGTTTTTCTGTCTTCGGTAGCGGAGCAAGATAAATCCCTGATGCACTTGGTTTGGCTAATTCAACAAGACCATCTTTACATTTTGCGTCAAACTTATCTTTTACTTTGTCAAAATGTACCTTCTTCGTAGCACGCTTGGAAAGGTCTTTGAAATAGTCCTTTATGGAAACCCAATACGCTTCATTTGTTGATGGTCTAGATCGAATAAGAATTACAGGCGCATTTCCTCCCATCCAATAATCAAGGTCGCGAGCATCACAATAGTAATCAAATCCGTCAATGGTCTCGGCTTGAAAATCCTTGTCAGTGGCTTTGCTTTGGACTTGAATAACAAAATTTGTCATTTCCCCTGTTACGGTATCTCTAATTTCAATGTAACCATCAATTCCCGCCTCAATTCCTGTTGGATTCCAAACAAACCCCATCTCTCCAACAATGGAGTGGATAAGGGCAATTCCTCTATCGCCTGTAATGTCGCGCTGATCAATCCTTTTTGGAGGCATAGAAAAATGTGGGATTTTGAGTTCTACTTGGTAGCCATCGTTTGTAGCAAAGTATATTTTACACGCAAATTTGCCCTTGAATGCTGATACAAGTTAGGCGAGTCCGCTTCGAGCGGACTTCTTAAAAAATAGCACAGGTGATTCATCCCCGTACGGGCTAACAGCCTAGCACAACGCCATCGAAACAGAATCAACTTCCCCTGAAGAATGAAGCGGGTTTTCATCTTCCAAAAAAGAAATCTTCGCGTTCTTCGCGCCTTCGCGGTTAAATCCTTCGTGCTCTTAGCGTCCTTCGTGTTTAAAACATAGAGTAAAATCACTCCACTATGTCAAATGAATCTTTAGTTATTTACTCCATGAACAAAGTGGGACGTATTGTCCCCCCCAACAAACAAATCCTCCGCGACATCTCGCTCGGCTTCTACCTCGGCGCCAAGATTGGCGTGCTGGGGTTGAACGGCGCGGGCAAATCCACGTTACTGCGCATCATGGCGGGCGTGGACAAAGACTACATCGGCGAAATCTCCCAGTCCAAAGGCTACACCGTCGGCTTGCTCGAACAGGAACCCAAACTCGACGAAAGCAAAACAGTCATCCAAGTCGTGAAAGAAGCGGTGGCGCCCATCGTCGCCCTGCTCGCCCGCTTCGATGAGGTCAACGCCAAGTTCGCCGAACCCGACGCCGACTTCGACGCGCTCGTCAACGAACAAGCCAAACTGCAAGAGCAACTTGACAAACACGACGCGTGGAATCTCGACAGCCGACTCGAACTCGCCATGGACGCGCTGCGCTGCCCGCCGTCGGATACGCCCATCGGCATTTGCTCAGGCGGAGAAAAACGCCGCGTCGCCCTCACCCGACTCCTGCTCACCGAACCCGACATCCTCCTGCTCGACGAACCCACCAACCACCTCGACGCCGAATCGGTGGCGTGGCTCGAACATCACCTGCGCGACTACAAAGGCACCGTCATCGCCGTCACCCACGACCGCTACTTCCTCGACAACGTCGCAGGCTGGATCCTCGAACTCGACCGCGGCTACGGCATCCCGTACAAGGGCAACTACTCCTCGTGGCTCGAACAAAAACAGGAGCGCATCCGCCTCGAAGAGAAAGCCGAATCGAAACGTCAAAAGACGCTCGAACGCGAACTCGAATGGATTCGCATGTCGCCCAAAGCGCGTCAATCCAAAGGACAAGCCCGCGTCAGCGCCTACGAAAAATTGTTGGATCAAGAAGCCGAAGCGCGCCGCGAAGAACTGGATATCTACATCCCGCCTGGTCCGCGCCTCGGTGACGTTGTCTTCGAGTTTGATAAGGTGACGAAATCCTACGATGACCGCCTCATTCTCGACGGGTTTTCTGCTACAGTTCCCCCAGGCTCTATCGTCGGGATAGTGGGTCCCAACGGCGCAGGCAAGACCACGCTCCTCAAGATGATCGTCGGTAAAGAGACTCCCGACAGCGGCACAATCAAAATCGGCGAGACGGTGAAACTGGCTTATGTTGACCAATCCCGCAGCCTCGACCCCGACAAAACTGTTTACGAAGAAATCTCGGGTGGCGCAGAGACTCTCGAACTCGGCAAACGGAAAATCAACGCGCGCGGCTACTGTTCATCGTTCAACTTCGCAGGCTCCGACCAGCAAAAGAAAGTCGGCATCCTCTCAGGCGGAGAACGCAACCGCGTCCATCTCGCCAAGACCCTCACCGAAGGCGCCAACGTCATCCTGCTCGACGAACCCACCAACGACCTCGACGTCAACACCCTGCGCGCCCTAGAAGAAGCCATCAGCGAATTTGCAGGCACCGCCCTCGTCGTCAGCCACGACCGCTGGTTCCTCGACCGCATCTGCACCCACCTCATCGTCTTCGAAGACGACTCGCAGGCGAAAATGTATATTGGCAACTGGTCCGATTACGAAACCATGATGCGCGAGAAGTTTGGCAAGGATTTGACCCCACATCGGGTGAAGTATCGGACTCTAAAACGGTAGAGCGGGATACTATTCCGCTCTACGGATGAAGTATCGGACATTGAAATGACAACCCAAATCGTGTCACTGCGAGGGCGGTGTTCTGCCGCCCGAAGCAATCTCCTTGTAACACGAGATTACTTCGACCCGCTTCGCGGGTCTCGCAACGACATTCTTTGGCGTCGCGTAAATATAAGGGGAGTGAAGAGTTTGCGAGAACGGGACGACTCTCGCACAGGAACGTTACTTGCAAATCCCATTTAGGAAGATCGTTGCTACTTCCTGAATTACTTCGTTCGGCAAGGGAGCGTCACCCGAATGCGTGGGATAAAAATAGGGGAACATGATTCCCAGCAGCGCCCAAACCGCCACTTCAATTTCTATCTCGCGAAATTCGCCGCCGTCCATGCCTTGCTGCAAAATGGACTGCACTTTACCGACGAACTTCTCGCGGTACAGGGCGGCGAACGCCTTCCGCGCTTTCGGGGTCAGGTGGACAATCTCCTGGCTGGCGAGGCGGATGGTGGCGCGCTGTTTAGATGGCTGAGCAAGCACATACTCGATGAAATGACGGATCTGTTTACGACAGGGAGCGGCTTCGGATTGGATGCGGTCCAACGCCTCGCTCATATCGTCCAAATATACTTTCAGGATCGCCAGAAAAAGTTCTTCCTTGTCCTTGAAGTAATAATACAAGGCGGCTTTAGAAACACCCAGCGCGTCAGAAATCTCGCGCATGGACAAGCCGTGATAGCCCTTGTTGATGAACAAATCCTTTGCGGTTTCAAGGATCTGTTCGTCGAGACCGGTCGCTGTGTTTGCCATGAACGAATTGTAACATTCTCGCCGCGTAGTTGACGCTCTCCAGCGTTAGCTGCGCGCAAGATTTTAAAACCACCCGCTCCACAACGGCGGCTTGACCACCATGAAGAAGACAATCAATGCCACGAGAACCGTAACGATAAAGATGAGAGTCATCCCCTGCCGGGCTGTCTGTAAATAGGCTCGACTCCGCGTCCCTTCGCTCTCGGCGAGTTTGAGTTGTTTGCGAAAGATCGGGGCGTAAACGCCGAATCCCAGCGCGGCGATGAGCAGATAAAGAATGATGGAAGCCAATATCCAAGGCGTCATGAGTGGGAATGGGACGGCAAACGCCATCCACAAACCCGCGAGGAGCGTCACAGCATAGGAAGGATTCGCCAGTCGGCTGTCGAGAAATCGAATTGTCTTGAGCGTAAACACGGTCGTTTCGGGACGGCGCGCCGCGTTGATCAATAACAGGTTGTAACTGATATTCGTCCCGACCGCGATCATGGCGGAGAATACATGCACGAACTTTAAGATTGCAAAAGAGGACATTAATCGTCTCCGTGCGTCGCCGCAGTTTGGAGTTGCGCGGCGCGTTTGATTTCTTGCTGACGGCTCTTCAACCCGAAGGTCAGCAGAACCAGCATCACAGAGATGACGCCAATCGCCAAATAGGCGACGCCGTACCCGTTCACGCCGCCACCCGCCGAAGCCGCGACAGCGCCGACTAGCGCGCTGCTGATCAACTGTCCGACGCTGGTGAAGATGACGAGCGCTCCCTGCGCCGAAGTCCGTTGGGATGCGGGAGCCTCGTTCAGCATGATGTAGCGAATCGGCGCGCCTAGGAGGGCGGAAAGTCCCAGCCCGATCAGCGCGCCTTCGGCGATGAACATCCAGACTGCGGAGTTCCAAACCCCAAGCATGAGCGAGCCGGCGGCGAGCAAAATCGTTCCGACGGTCACGACCGCTTTGGAGCCGAATTTATCCAGCATGTGTCCCGAAATCGGCGAGCCTATTCCGAGCGCGAGGACGACGGGCATCAGCAGATAACTGGATGTGTGTTTATCCACCACGCCGGGCAGGGCGGCGATGGCCAACGCGGGGATGAAGACCATGCTCACTTCGCCGATGCCCGCTCCCGCGGAAAGCGCGCTCGCCAAAACCGATTGACGGCTCTTGAATAAGGTCAGTTGCAGAACAGGATCGCTGGCTTGATTCTCAATGCGGACGAACACGAACAACAGAATCGCGGCGAGCAAGATGAAAGGCAGAACGCTCAGCGAGAAGAAACTGCCTACAAAGTTGGCTGTATCAATTTGATTTAATCCATACGCGAACGCGGACAAAAGAGCGCCGAGCGTGATCATGCCTGCCCAGTCGAACGCGCCGCGTGTATCGGGTCGTTGTGCGGGAAGCAGATTCCATCCGAGCAGGATCACGACCAGCGCGATGGGCAGGTTGACGATGAACAACCACTGCCAGGTCGCGGCGCTCATGATAATTCCACCGAGGATGGGCCCGATCAAAAAGGCGAGCCCAAATACCGCGCCGATCAGCCCCAGCGCGCCGCCGCGCTTCTCGGGCGGGAAGGTGTCGCCGATCACCGCGCTGGCAACGGGGAAGATGCCGCCCGCGCCCAAGCCTTGCAACGCGCGCCCGAAAAGTAGTCCTGCGAACAGGTTTGCAGGCGCAAGCGCGACGATCAGCGAACCCAACGCGAAGAGAACGATATCCAGAATATAAATGGAGCGTCGCCCAAAGGTGTCCGAAAGCTTCGCCATCAGCGGTGTGCCGATCAGGTTAAACAGCACGTAGATAGTGAAAGTCCATGTGAGGGCGCGGTCGCCGATGCCATAATAGGTTTGGATGGCGGGTAGGGCGGGCGCGACAATGGCAATATCGAGCGCGCCCATCAGCACGCCAAGGAAGAGAACCAGTAGTAACTGGTTGCGAGTTTTATCTGTCATTTTTTCTCCTTGTTTCAAAACTTACCGAGCGGTCAGTAATCAATATACAGGGAAACCCCAGGCCTGTCAAGGGGAGGCACGATTGTTTATTCTCAACGCGCACGCCGCCGCGCGTATCGGCAGGCGGACGGGATACCGCGCAGGGGACGGCAGATCGGCTCATCCTTCTTATTTGACGGTCCGCCCGCCCCTTTCCATATTGCCAATTGGCAATCCGAAGGCGCGCGGTAAAATCAAGATTGGAGCATACGAAAAATGGAGCCAAACATGAACGGCGACTCCCCTGACCCGCAGCACAGACCGTCCCCGCTGGATTTCTACGGGGACGAACAGCGCATCGCGGCGATCTTCAAATGGTTTCTCGGCCTGGCTCTGGCCGCGCTGCTCGCGGGCGCCCTGATCCTGTCGTTGAGCGGAAATGTTGTCAGCGCCGTCGCCATGGGCGTCTCCACGCTACCGGTTTTGGCGGGCATCCATCTGGCGCGTCAGAAAAAATATGAGAGCGCCGCCATCCTGCTGGCGCTCGTCATGCTTACCGTAATGACCTGGCTCGCAAGCCGCGGCCAGGGCGTGCACAACATCAACATCCTGGGATTTCCAGCCATCCTGATCATCGTCAGCCTGGTTGCCCGGAAACGGGCGCTGTTTCTTCTGACCGCTTTCAGCATCGCCTGCGTCGCCTGGCTGGTTTTTGGGGATATTTACGGGCTTTATGAACCCAATCCGTTCACGCACAGCGTGACCGGCGACTTCTTCTCCGTCTCCCTGGCGTTGATCCTGACCGCGGTGATGGTACGGCTGGTCGTTGAGGCGCTGTTTCAAAGCAATCGGCGCCTGCAAAAAGAACTGGTCGAACGACAGCAGATCGAGACCGCGTTGGCATTTTCGGAAAAGCGTTTCCACCAGGCCTTCCACTCCTCGCCTGTGATGATGACGATCGAAACCGACCGCCGCTTTGTGGACGTGAATCAGGCCTTCTGCGACATTATGGGCTACGCATATGAAGAAGCGGTGGGACGGAAAGCCTCGGAACTGAATTTGTGGGCATTTGACGAAGACATCCAAAAGATCGTCAAGCTGACGGAGGAGCGCAGGGAAATCAGGAACCTGGAACTGCGCTTCCGCTCCAAGTCTGGGGAGATCGGCGCCGCGCTCGTATCCAACGACCATTTTGAAATCAACGGCACGCGGTATGAGCTGACCTCCGCGTTGGACATCACGGATCGCAAACAGGCTGAGACCGACCTGCATCAACGCGAGACCATTTTGAACGCGGTGGCCGCATTCGCCGAACGACTTTTCAAAGCCTCCGACTGGCGCAGCGAAGTGGACGACATGTTGGAAAGCCTGGGAAAAAGCATCGGCGCCTCGCACGCCTACCTGTTTCAAAACACAAAGCTGGAAGACGGCCGGCTGACAACCTCCATATTGTTCGAGTGGACTATGCCGGGTTTCGAAAGCGACCTCGGGAACCCGCGTTACATCCAATCGCCGCTGGGCGAAGACGACCTGGAAAGCTGGCATCAAAATATGAGCCGGGGGCTTCCCTACATCGGAGATCGCAAACGCCTGAACGACGACGACTACCAGTTCATCCTGGGGCGCGGCATGAAAGCCCTGCTCGACGTGCCGATCTTCATTGACGGTTTCTGGTGGGGCTGCATCGGCTTCGACGACGCGGCGCGGGAACGCGCCTGGACCAACGCGGAGGTGGACGGGTTGGTGGCCGCGGCCAACGTGCTGGCGGGGGCCATCCAGCGCAGCCAGATCGACGCCGCCCTGCAAGCTGAACTGGGCGAACGCAAAAGAATGCAGGACGTGCTGTTCGAAGAAAAGGAACGCGCCGAAGTGACCCTGCACTCCATCGGGGACGCGGTCATCACCACAGACGTCCACGCGACCGTGGAATACTTCAACCCGGCCGCGGAAATCCTCACCGGCTGGAGCATGGAGGAGGCGCAAGGACAACCCCTGCGCGCCGTCTTCCGCATCATCAATGAAGACACCCGGCTGCCCGTCGTCAACCCGGTAGAGCGCTGCCTGAGGGAGGGCAAGGTCGTCGGGCTGGCTAATCATTCCATCCTGGTCAGCCGCGGCGGCCGGGAACATTCCATCAACGACTCCGCCGCGCCGATCCGCAACCGCAGGGGAGACGTCATCGGCGCGGTGCTTGTATTCCAGGATGTCACCGTCGAAAGACGCCTGTCGCGGCAGGTGGCGCACGACGCCGCGCACGACAGCCTGACCGGCCTCATCAACCGGCGCGAGTTCGAAAGGCGGCTGGAACGGGCCTTAATCAACACCAGGGAACGCGGCCTGTCGCACATCCTTTGTTACCTGGACCTCGACCAGTTCAAAATAGTGAACGACACGGTGGGACACGCGGCGGGCGACGAATTGCTGAAGCAGGTCGCCGGGATGCTGGGAGGCCTGTTCCGCCAACGCGACACGCTGGCGCGGCTGGGAGGCGACGAATTCGGACTCCTGCTGGAAAACTGCCAGCTGGACCGGGCCCTCGTCATTTGCGGCGAGATCCTGGCCCGGCTTCACAACCTGCCCTTCATTTGGGAGGGAAACACGTTTCTGGTGGGCGTAAGCATCGGCGTGGTGCCGATCACGGCGGAAAAGGAAAGCGTCAAACAACTGCTCACCCAGGCAGACGTCGCCTGCTACACCGCCAAAGACCTGGGCCGCAACCGCGTCTACGTCTACCAGACCGAGGACAGCGAAACCAGCCAGCGGCACGGCGAGATCATCCAGGCCGCGCAGATGCGCGACGCGGTCGCCAACGATCAACTCCTGCTTTACTGCCAGCCCATCGAGCATCTGAGCGAGCCGGGGAGCGCGTTCAAGCACTACGAAGTGCTGATCCGCATGGCAAAAGAGAACAACGAAGTCATCCTCCCCAATGCGTTCATCCCATCCGCCGAACGTTACGGCCTGATGACGGCCATAGACCGCTGGGTGATTCGCCAGACCTTCCACGCCATGTCCACGCACGACACTGAGGGGCTTCAGGTCACCGTCAATCTTTCGGGCAATTCGCTCGACGACGACAACCTTCTGGAGTACGTTCTCGAACAACAGCGGGAATTTTCCATTTCTCTCGAACAGATCTGCTTCGAGATCACAGAGACCGCCGCCATTCACCACATCGGCAAGGCGCAGCGCTTTATTCGGGACTTTCGCGAACTGGGAGGCCGGATTGCGCTCGACGATTTTGGGAGCGGATTCTCCTCCTTCCGTTATCTCAAGACCCTCCCCCTGGACTATATCAAAATTGACGGCGTTTTCGTCAGCGACATGCTGTCGAATCCGGGAGACCAGGCCATGGTGGAGGCGATCACCCAGGTGGCGCATACGCTCGGGATTCAAGTCATCGCGGAACACGCCACGAATCAAGAGACCATTAACCGCCTGCGGGAAATAGGCGTGGAAAAAGCGCAGGGCTACGGCATCGGACGCCCCATTCCAATGAGCGCCGCCTGGAGGAAAAAGACCGCCCCGCGTTAGAGACTGTTTCTTAAATACACGGATGACGCGGACAGAACCATAAAAAAGCCGCCGCGTCGAAACTCCCCCCAGACACAGGCTACACTTCCAATATCTGTTCCCGCTCCGGACCCAGCGACACCGACTTGATCGGCGTCTCAGCCAGCGCGCTGATGCGTTCCAGGTATTTTTGCGCGTTCTTCGGCAGGTCCTTCCAGCGGCGGACCCTCGTGATATCCGCCCGCCAGCCGGGGAATTCCTCGTAGACCGGGGCGCAGGCAGAAAGCCCGTCCGCGCCGCCGGGCAGGTCGTGGATGAGCGCGTTGTTGACGATATAACCGGTGCAAAGCTGGATCTTGCTCAGCCCGGAGAGAATGTCCAATTTGGTGATGATGAGGTCGGTCAGCCCGTTGACGCGCACCGCGTAGCGCAGCAGGACGCCGTCCAGCCAACCCACGCGGCGCGGACGGCCGGTCGTCGTCCCGAATTCATCCCACGGGTTGGCGCCGGTGCCGCGCAGACGGTCGGCCATCTCCCCTTCCAGTTCGGTGACGAACGGCCCCGAGCCGACGCGCGTCTGGAAGGCTTTCGTCACGCCCAGCACGCGCGCTTCGCGCGCCGCGGCGATTCCCAGCCCGAGCCCGGTCAGCGCGGCGGGCGCGACGGTGGCGGAACTCGTCACGAACGGATAGGTGCCGTGGTCGAGGTCGAGCAGCGTTCCCTGCGCGCCCTCGGCAAGGACGGTCTGTCCCTGCTTGAGGGCCAGCGCGAGTTCCAGCGCCACATCGCGGATGTAGAGGGCCAGGCGCGAGGTCGCGTCGAGGTAGGATTCGGCCTCGGCTTCCACCTCCAGTTCGGGAGCGGAGAGCAGGTTGAGGGCGCGGTTGGAATCGAGCAGGTGGGCGCGCAGCCGCTCGGCGAAGTCTGGCGCGAGCAGGTCGGCCATCCGCAGGCCGCGGCGCGCGGCCTTGTCCATGTAGGCGGGACCGATGCCGCGTCCCGTGGTGCCGATCTTGCCGGAGCCGCGCGCGGCTTCGTTGGCGTTATCCAATGCGCGGTGGGCGGGCGTGATGAGATGCGCGGCGGGCGAGATGTGCATGCGCTGGGGAGCGATGGACACGCCCGCCGAGCGCAGGGCGGTCATCTCATCGAGGAGCGTGCGCGGGTTGACGACCATGCCGTTTCCCATCACGGCGGTGGTGTGCGGGTGGACAATGCCCGAAGGGACGAGATGCAGTTTGAAGATCTTTCCGCCCACGGTAACGGTATGCCCGGCGTTGTCGCCGCCGTTGTAGCGCGCCACATAATCGGCCCCCGCGGCCAGATAATCCACGATGCGCCCCTTCCCCTCATCGCCCCACTGGGCGCCGACGACGATATTCAAAGACATGCGACCTCCTGCGGTGACTGGATTATATCAGACGCGCCCAAACCCGTTTTCTGCCGAAAAACGGGTTTTTGTCAGTGTATAATCCAGACAATGAACCGACGTTTCCTTCTACTTTCAAGCCTGTTCGCCACCGTCGTCGTTTTCTTCGGATTGGCGCTTCCCGCGCAGGCCTCGCCCCCGCTGCAGCTTCCGCAATACGCCACGCCCACGCCCATGCCAGACGGACGCATCATCTACATCGTCAAGGAGGGCGACAACTGCATCAGCATCGCGGCCTTGAACGGGCTGACATTGGATCAGTTGTATGGTCAGAATCCCCAGTTGAGCGCGGACTGCTCCGACCTTACGGCGGGCATGCAGCTGCTGATCGGGATCGGCGGCCCGGCTGCCTACACGCCCACGCCAGGGCCTTCCCCCACGCCCACCGCGCCCCTGCCCACGCCCACGCCTTTCACGGGGACGACCCAGGTCTGCATCCTGCTCTTCGACGACATCAACGGGAACGGCCTGCGCGAGACGGCCGAGTCTGGGCTGGCCGGGGGCGAGGTCAGCATGACCGACGTGAACGGCATGTATTCGCAAACGCAAAGCACGGTCAACGCCTTCGACGCGGACCAGGAGCCGGTCCAGGCCTGCTTCACCGACGTCCCGGCGGGGACGTACAATATCAGCGTTGCCATCCCCGAAGGATACAATCCCACCCGCGAAATGTCCTACAAACTGGACGTTCAGGCCGGCGACCTGGCCTTTGTGGATTTCGGCGCGCAGTCCAAGAGCGTGCAGGCCGCGCCGGCGGAACCCGCGCCGACGGATGGCGGGCGCGTCATTCCGTGGGCGGGAATTTTGGGCGCGCTCCTTTTGCTGGGGGGAATGGGGTTGGGCTGGTACGCTATGCGGGCCAGAAAGCCGCCCAGCCGGCTGGGACGCAGATAGCCGATAACGGTAGAGCGAGAGATTTTCTCGCTCTATTTTTTATCCCAACGCCAGCATCTGACGTCCGCCGAGCAGATGCAAGTGCAGGTGGAAGACGGTCTGCCCGCCCTCCGCGCCGGTGTTGACGATGAGACGGTAGCCGCTCTCGGCGAGTCCCTGCTGCGCGGCGACCTGCTTCGCGACGACGAACATGTGTCCGACCAGCGCCGCGTCGGATTTCTCCAGGTCGTTGACCGAGGCGATGTGGCGGTTGGGGACGATGAGAAGGTGAGTCGGCGCGGCGGGACGGATGTCGCGGAAGACGGTCACATGCTCGTCGCGGTGGACCAGGTCTGATTTGAACTCGCCTTGCACGATTTTACAGAAGATGCAGTCGCTCATGGCGTAACGCTCCAAAATGGGATGGGAGAATTTCTACGGGGCGAGGGCGGGGATCGGTCCCAGCGTCGGCGCGCAGACGATGTCGTAGTAGTCCAACTCGACGGCCTTGTTCTGCTCGGCGTAGGCGGCGGCCTCGTTGCCGATGATGCGGACGGTGTCCAGGTTTGCCAGCACCTGCGAAGGCCAGTAGCGCGGCAACACCATGCGCGGGTCGTTGACGTATCCCTCCGAAACGTAGGCGGGGCGGCCGGGATCGTCTGCATCGGCCAGCGGAATCCAGTTGAACATGATCGGTCCGCGCGGGTGCGTGGTGAAGCCGATGCGGAAACCAAATTCGCGCGCGATCTGCACGGGGCGGATTCCGAATCCGCCGCCAGGCCAGATGATGGCGACGGGCTTCTTACCAAAGTTCTGCTCGAGGTCGGTCACCGATCCCTGAAGCTCACTGCGGATGTACTCGTCGCTCGAGGCGTCGGTCATGTTGATGTTGTGGATCGTCCCGTGCGATTGGAAATCCACGAGGCCTTCCTGCCCCAGCGCGATATTTTCCGCAAGGATGCGGGCGCGAATGCTATCGTCAAAACTGATCCACGCGTTCACCACCGGCCATCCCAACTCCTGCCAATACGGGCGGAACCAGTCGTTGTAATTTTCCGCGGAGTGACGGTCATCTTGAATCAGAATCACCGAGCGGGCAGGGATCTTCGCGTTGGTGTCGAGAAAGTCGGCCAGTTGGCTGGCAGTGATGGCCTGAAAGCCGAAGTCGTGCAGATTCTTCATCAGGCGCTTGAAATCGCCCGAACCAATGTGCATGGGATTGGACGAACTCTGCACACCCTGTTCGATGCTGTGAAACATGATCGCCATCACGATCGTGCCAGGCACGCTGTTGTTCGGGTCCCATTTGGCGCGCAGATATTGGCACGAGTCGGAAATGTACGTGTGCGGCGTATCGAGCGGATTCAACGCGCCCGACCGATACGCGGGCGGCAACTCAGGCGGCGGGCCGCTACGCGTCGGCGTGGCGGACGGGACGGGCGTTTCGGTTGGCGCTTCGGGCGCGGACGCGGAGGCGGTCGCGGTCAGCGCGGCGTTGACCGTGGCGAAGGCCTGCGTCATGGCGGCGTTCGCGTCCACGGTCGGGGCGGGAGTCGACGCGGGGGAGCAGGCGGAGATGATGCTCGCAAAGAGGAGCAGTGTGAGAAAGATTCGTTTCGTCATGGGGGACACGAGTTACCAGTTACAAGTTACGTAACTCGTAACGTGTAACTGGCAACATGCAACTTATAGCCGCCTATTCGTCGCTCTCTCCCTTGATGAACGCTTCCACTTTTTCGCGGCAGACGTCGTCTCGGAATTGTTTGGGCGGCGTCTTGAAGAAGTAGGAGGAGGGGCCGACGATCGGTCCACCCAGGCCGCGGTCGAGGGCAAGCTTGGCGCAGCGGATGGCGTCTATCATCACGCCCGCCGAGTTGGGACTGTCCCACACTTCGAGTTTGACCTCGGCGTTGAGAGGCACGTCGCCGAAGGTGGTGCCTTCCATGCGGATGTAGCACCACTTGCGGTCGGTCAGCCACGGCACATGGTCCGAGGGGCCGACGTGCACGTTATCGGGATCGAGTTTATAGGGCAGCATCGAGGTGACCGCGTTGGTCTTGGAGATCTTCTTGCTTTCGAGGCGTTCGCGTTCGAGCATGTTGAGGAAGTCGGTGTTGCCGCCGAAGTTCAGTTGATAGGTGCGGTCCACGCGCACGCCGCGGTCCACGAACAGGGTGGTGAGGGCGCGGTGGACGATGGTCGCGCCGACCTGCGATTTGATGTCGTCGCCGAGGATGGGGAGTTTGGCGTCGCGGAAGCGCTTCGACCAGTATTCGGACGAGGCGATGAAGACCGGGATACCGTTGACGAAGGCGCAGCCGGCCTCCAGGGCCTGTTCCACGTACCATTTCGTCGCCATCTCGGAGCCGACCGGCAGGAAGTTGACCACCACGTCGGTCTTCGTCTCTTTAAGCAGTTTTCCGATGTCCGCCGTTGGACCGGGCGCCTTGACGACGATCTGCGAGAGGTATTTTCCGAGGCCGTCGTGGGTCATGCCGCGCACGACCGGGACGTTCAGGTTCGGAACGTCGCAGAATTTGTAGGTGTTGTTCGGCTCGGCAAAGATGGCATCCGAGAGGTCCTTGCCGACCTTGGTGATGTTGACGTCAATGCCGAGGGTGAATTCCACGTCGCGGATGTGGTATCCGCCCAGGCGGGCGTGCATGATTCCGGGGATGACGTCGTTGTCTTTGGCGTTCTTGTAATATTCCACTCCCTGCACGAGCGAGGAGGCGCAATTGCCGACTCCGATGACGGCAACGCGAACTTTTTTAGACGACATTTAAATCTCCTTGAAGTAGGTTTTGCAGGTCTCCATTTTACACGGTTTCGAGACGGGCATTCCATCAATTGACGGCCTCAAAAAGGCAACATCTTACCGGCCCTCAAGTATAATCTGCGCGGGCATCTTATGGACATCGAACGCATCAACCGCCTCCTGACCGTAGTCCAGACCCTGGGCGCGTCCCTGGAGTTCGACGCGTTCATGCAATCTGTGGTGGAGGAGGTCTGCGAACTCACTTCGAGCGAATCGGCCTCCATCCTGCGCTACGAATCCGGGACGGACAACCTGCTCTTCATCGCCGCGCCGCCCGAGCAGCTGCAGTTCCTGCGCGGGGTGCAGGTGCCGCTCGAAGGCAGCGCGGCCGGCTGGGTGTTCCGTCACGCCGAGCCGCTGTTGGTGCAGAACACCGCGCACGACAAGCGTCACTACAAGGAAGTGGACCGCCTGACCGGCGCGCGCACCCGCTCCATCCTGGCCGCGCCGCTCATGTTCCGCGGCGGCCCGCTCGGCGTGCTGGAAGCGGTCAACAAAAGGAAGGGCGAATATACCGAGGAAGACATCGCCGTGCTGGAGACCCTCGCCGCGCTGGCGGCCTTCTCCATCCACGAAAGCGAATTGCAGAAACAGATCGAACGCCTGCAGGCGGAGACCTCCAGCCTGGAACGTCTCAAGGCCGACTTCATCGCCATCGCCTCCCACGAGCTGCGGACTCCCCTCGGGCTGATCCTCGGTCACGCCACCTTCCTGCGCGAATTGACGGACAAGAAATATCACGAGCAGTTGGACCTCATCATCCGCAACGCCACGCGGCTGAAGGAGATCGTGGACAATCTCTCTAGCGTGGACAACTACCAGAGCGGCGCGGCGCGCGTCCGGCAGAAACAGGTCGTGATGACGCGGCTCGCGCAGGACGTGGTCGAATCGTTCCACGAGGAGGCGCGGCGCAAAGGCGTGGACCTGCGCCTCGCCGCGCCGTCATCCCCGCTGACGGCGGAGGGCGAAGCGGGCAAGATCGAGGTGGCGCTCAGCCACCTGGTGCGCAACGCCATCACATTCACCGATTCTGGCGGGCATGTCCTCGTCAGTGTGGAGGCGGTGCCGGGCTACGTCAAAGTCTCGGTCGCGGACGACGGCATCGGCATCCCCGCGTCCGACCTGACGCGCGTCTTCGAACGGTTTTATCAGGTGGAGAATCACCTCACGCGGCGGTACGGCGGCATGGGACTGGGACTCTCGGTTGCCAAAGCCATGGTGGAAATGCACGGCGGACGCATCTGGGCCGAAAGCGTGGAAGGACAGGGAAGCCGCTTCATTTTCCTGCTCCCGATCAACGCCTCGCAAGCCAGCGCGGCCGAGAAGGTTTTTATTTCCTAGGCGGAAATCCGCAATTCATGAATCCGTCCTTTTTTGTCCTGGTCGGCCAGATCCGACGCGAATACCTGCTCCCGCCCGTCGGCGCGCCCCGACTCGATTCTCCCGGCGGAAACCTCCTCTACGCCGCCGGCGGGCTGGGCGTGTGGGAAAAGCGCGTCGGGCTGGTGGGACGCGCCGGAGAAGACCTGCCGCGCCAGTGGCTGAAAGACCTGGCGAGCCGCGGCTGGGACACGCGCGGCATCCGCATCCAGCAGGGCGCGCTCGACCAGCGCGCCTTCATCGCTTACAACGAAAACTTCGAGGCCACGCGCGCGAACCCGGTCGGACAATTCGCGCAGCGCGGGATTCCCTTCCCTAAAGCGCTGCTGGGACTCCGCTCCGACTCGCAGACGGCGGGCGCGCCGCCCGACCCGGCCTCGCCGCAGCTGGCCGACCTCCCGACCGATTACTCGGACGCCGACGCGATGCACATCTGCCCGCTGGAACTGTCCGCGCAGCGGCAGTTCACCGACCGGCTGAGCGGCGCGATGCGCGTCCTCACCCTCGACCCGCCCGCGGCTGTGATGCTCCCCGAACGTCAACGTGAAGCACGCGTCCTCGTCCACGGGTTGACGGCCTTCCTGCCCTCGCTGGAGGAGCTCGCGTCCCTCTTCTGGGGCGAGACGCGCGACCCGTGGGAGATGGCCGCGGCCATCGGCGAGTGGGGCTGCGAATTCGTGATCGTCAAATGCGGCGAGCGCGGACAACTGATCTACGACGCGGTGTCGCAACGCCGCTGGGAAGTTCCCGCCTACCCGGCGCGTCTCGCGGACCCCACCGGCGCGGGCGACGCCTTCTGCGGCGGTTTTTTGGCGGGCTACCGCAAAAATTTCGACCCGCTCGAAGGCGCGCTGCTCGGCAACGTCTCGGCTTCGCTGGCGGTGGAAGGCTCCGGCCCGTACCATCCGCTCGACGCCATGCGCGGACTGGTCGAAGCGCGGCTGGAAGCGCTGCGAGAAACCGTCCGGGTTGTATGAAACGAACTATGGAAAACGACCGGCAGAATCATGTAACCGAGCGCGTGATCGAACTGGCTGTCCAAATCCAGCAGATCCCCGCGCCGACCTTCGACGAACGCGAGCGCGCGGAATTCGTGCGCGCCCGGTTCCTCGCGGAAGGTTTGCTGGATGTCGGAACCGACGCGGCTGGCAACGTCTTCGGGCGGATTCCCGGCGGGGACGCGCCGCCGCTGGTCGTCAGCGCGCACCTCGACACCGTGTTCCCGCGCGGGACCGACCTGCGCCTCGCGCGTGACCCGGAGCGGATCCACGGCCCGGGCATCGGCGACAACTCGGTGGGCGTCGCGGCGCTCCTCGGCCTGGCGTGGAGGCTGCGCGAGCGCGGCGTCCGACTGCCGGGCGATCTCTGGCTGGCGGCAAATACCTGCGAAGAAGGCCTCGGCGACCTGCGCGGCATGAAGGCCGTCGTGGAGCGCTTCGGCGCGGGCGTGACGGCCTACCTCGTCGTCGAGGGGATGGCGCTGGGACACGTCTACCATCGCGCGGTGGCGGTGCAGCGTTACCGCGTTTCCGCGCGGACGGCGGGCGGGCACGCCTGGTCGGATTACGGTCAGCCTTCGGCGGTGCATGAACTGATAAATCTCGCGGCGCGCATCACGGCGCAGTCCCTGCCCTCGTCGCCGCGCACCACGTTGAACGTGGGGAAAATTTCGGGCGGGACCTCGATCAATACCATCGCGGCGGAGGCTTCGTTCGAGTTGGACATGCGCTCCGAATCCCCGCAGGCGCTGGCGGGTCTCGTCGCGGGCGTGGACGCGCTCCTCGAAACCGCGAACCGCCCCGGCGTCCGCGTGGAGGCGGAGTCGATCGGGCGGAGGCCGGGCGGGGAGATTCCCGCGTCGCATCCGCTTGTCCAGTGCGCGGTCGAATGTCTGCACGCGCAGGGAATCGAGGCGAATCTCATCGGCGGTTCGACGGACGCGAACGTGCCCATCAGCCGCGGCCTGCCCGCGCTGGTGATGGGCGTGACGACCGGCGGCGGCGCGCATACGACCGCCGAATTTGTGGATGTGGCGCCGCTGGCGCGGGGGCTGAACGCGCTGGCCGATTTTGCGGAGAAGGCATTTGCGGTGAGACGATGACGGAGCGCGATCTCGACAAGGCCGCGTTGCGCGGCGAACCCTCGTACGTGTGGCGCGCCGGGCAGGACCGCCGCCTGGCGATGATCCTGCGCGCGGCGGGGGAGCGCGCCCGCGGGCGCGTGCTGGAAAACGGCTGCGGCGTGGGGATGTATGTGGAAAAACTCGCGGCCTCCGGCGGGACGGTGTTCGGGCTGGAGTACGACTTCGCCCGCGCGGCCGAGGCGCGGACGCGTTCGCCGCGCATCCTGAACGCGGCGGGGGAGCGTCTCCCGCTTCCGCCGGGGATGTTCGATCTGATTTTGAGTCACGAGGTGCTGGAGCATGTGCAGGACGACCGCGAGGCGGTGCGCGAGATGATCCGCGTGTTAAATCCCGGCGGGCGGATCGTGATCTTCTGTCCGAACCGAGGTTATCCCTTCGAGACGCACGGCATCTACTGGCGCGGACGGTACAAATTCGGCAACATCCCGCTGGTAAATTACCTGCCGCGCGCCTGGCGCGACAGACTCGCGCCGCACGTGCGCGTCTATTCGCGCCGCGACCTGGAGAAGCTGTTCACGGGACTGCCTGTCCGTTTCGTGGAACGCACGGTCGTCTTCGGCGCGTACGACAATATCATCGCGCGCTTCGGCGCGTTCGGGAAGTTCCTGCGCGGCGTTTTGCAGTTTTTGGAGAAGACGCCCCTGCGCGGACTGGGACTGTCCCATTTTTGGGTGGTGGAGAAAATATAGCCGCGCTGGTTAGAGTGGTTCCATCCGCCCGTTTTGGGCGAGCGAATTTCGATTTCAAAGTCAATTGCCAAAGGAGATTTCCATGAGTCCGAAGAAAAGCGCACAAAAGCCCGAGAATAAATCTGCGGGATTTACGGATGAAGAAAAAGCCGCGATGCGGGAACGCGCCAAAGAACTGAAGGCGGAAGAGCGCGCCAGCAAAGACAGGGAAGCCGGGGAAAAGGCCGTGCTGGCGGCGATTGCCGCGATGACGGAGCCGGACCGTTCCATGGCGAAGCGGCTCCATGAGATCGTCAAAGCCAGCGCGCCGTCCCTCCTGCCGAAGACCTGGTACGGGATGCCTGCCTATGCCAATAAGGACGGGAAGGTGGTCTGCTTTTTCCAGTCCGCGGGAAAATTCAACACAAGGTATGCGACGCTCGGTTTCCAGCATGACGCAAATCTTGACGAAGGCGCGATGTGGCCGGTCGCCTTCGCGCTGAAAAAGTTGACCGCCGTCGAAGAGACCAGGATCGCCGCGCTGGTGAAGAAAGCGGCGGGTTGACGGATTGACCGTCTCTGGGACGGAAATAAAAAACGGGACGGCAGATTGACTGCCGTCCCGTTGATTTTAATTTTGGATATGTTCTATTTGGTCGGCGAAGTCCGCAGCCTGCGCGCCAGCAGGATGACAACGACCAGCGCCAGCGCCATCACAAAGAGTCCCGGCGCGCCGGCGTCGTCGAAGAAGCCGGTGTTGGGCAGCTGCGTGGTAGTCGGCATGGCGGTCACCGTCAATTGGGCTTGCGCGGCCTGGGTCAACGCCGCGGCGACGGTGGCCGTTTGCGGGTCGGGCGTGTCGGTGGCGGCTTCAGGGGTGGTCGTGGACGGCGGGATGAGAGGCGTGGCGGTCGGTTCGAGGGTCGCGGTGGCGGCCGGCGTTTGAGAAAGCGCGTCCGAGACGGCTTTTTGCGTCAAGGCCTCGTTCACTTGCAAGTTCTGCGCCACCAGCGTGTTTTGCTGGTTTACGGCCGCCTGTTTTTGGCGCGGCAACACATACAGGCCATACACAGCCAGACATGCAATGGACAGAAAGACAATCCCGCCTAAGATCGCGGCCACAATCAGGAAGGCGCGGTTCCCCGATTCTTCCGGGGGGTTTTCGTCTTCCAGGGTGTCCAGGTCGTCGCCTTCATACATGGGTCACTCTCCTCTTGCGCGTTGTCCAGTTTCATTGAATGATAGCATAATTATCCCACAACTTCCAAATTTGCCAGAGGGACAATGGTCTCGCCGCCCGCTTCGAGGCGGACTTCTGCGGCGGGCGCGCGCAATCCGCTCGGCAGGGTCGTCAGCCCGGGCAGCAGACGGACGATGGAGGCGATCGCGCCGTAATGCGGCGCGGCGCGCAGGCGCGCCTGCTGGCCGGCGGCAAACTCCTCCACATCCAGAGGCGGCGCGGGTTCCGATGCCACCGGCAGGGGGATGAGCGCCTCGGGGCGCGCGCCGCTATAGCGGTCGAACGTCTCGGCGTTGACGGTGGCCTCGCGGTTGACGTTGGTGCTTAACAGGCGGTAGGCGGCGGAGTTCATCGGCAGTTTGCCGAAGCCGTCCATCACCAAAATAGGATAGCGCATTTGCAGCGCCGTCGGGATGAGCGCGGGATGCAGGCTGGAGAGGATGAGTCCGCGCACGGGCAGTTCGGCCGCGGCCCGCAGCGCCTCGGCTTTGCCGGCCGCCCCGCCGAGGATGACGAACCCGCGCAGGCTCACGTCCAGCCGCCCGGCGTCGAATTCGGAATCGGGTTTCTCCATCAGGTTGATCAACTGGCCGGCGTCGATGCGCCCGTTGCCCCAGACGCCCTGGACGAGCGCCCCGGCGGTCTGGATGACAACGCCGCGGTCGGGGACTATCTGCGTCACCTGGCCCGGCAGCCCGGCGCGCAGTTCCACGTTCACCTCGCCGACTTCGAGCAGGACGCGGCCCCCGCCCACCACGGCCACGCGGCCATCGCGCGGGGCGCGGACTTCGCGCGGGAACACGCCTTTCCCGCTGGCGATCAGCGCGTTGGCGACCACCTGGTCGCCCTCCGCGCAGCGGATCAGGCGGTCGGCCACGGCGGACGCGACGCCCAGTTTGCGCGCCACGTCGATCAAAACGTGTTCGCGCGCCCAGTGGGCTTCGGCCACCACGTCGCTGGCCGAGACGCGCTGGTTGATCCGCGCGTTGACGACGCCCGGCACGGGCAGGAGACGTTCCCGTTGGATGGCGGTTAGCGCAAGAATGTGTGTGACCGGCGCAAGCATGGTTAGCCTCCCAGCGTCCACAGCCATTTTTTGAAGAGCTCGCGGCGGCGCACCGCGTCGGACGGCAATTGCAGCGGGCGGCCGCGCGCGTCGATGACCAGTCCCAGCGCGCCTCCGTGGACGGTGATGGTCTGGCCGCGGCCGGGGCCGAATCCCACGTCGGCGCGGTGGAGCGGCTGCAGGGTGAGTTTGGCCGCCTCCCCGGCCCCAAGCGGGAGCAATTCCAAAGCGCCGCGCTTGACTTCGATGTTGGCTTCGTTGCGATCGGCGTATCTCAGGCGCGCCCGCAGGACCGGAGCGCCGTGCGAGGCGGCGCTGACGACCGAAACCGTCGTGCCGAGGTTCAGGAACGCGCCGGATTCCAACGCCTGCACCGGCAGGAGTTGATTCAAATCGGCGGCCGCGCCCAGCAGGGGCAGGAGGTTGTTGCGGTCGAGCATCGCCTGGGTGACGCCCGTCGGCTGGAGGGCGTCTAAGAGCAGGAGCAGGTTCTGGCCGGGCGTAGCGCCGTCGGTGAGGGCCGCGCCGCTGGCGAAGATGAATTCAAAGGCCGGCAGGAGGTCGGACCGCGCCGCGGGCGGGAAGTCGCGCTGGGCGGCGCGCACGGCTAAATGCAGGGTGTGACGCGCCAACGCCTGCGAGATGGCGCGTTCCTCGGGCGTGGCCGGCACGGTGGACGGATACAGCGAGCGTTGATAGATGGCGTCGCGCACGCTGTTTTGGTGGATGTCCAGCGAGAGCCAGCGGATGAGTTCGTCGGGGTCCGTGTTTTGAGCGAGGGCGGCCAGGTTTTCGCCCAGCCCGTATTGCGGGTACACGCGCAGGCACAAGTCGCCGTTGAAGCCCGCGGCCACGCTCGCGGCGGAGGCGCCGAGGGTTACGCTCAACACGCCGCCGGAAGCGCCGGTCAGGCGGCTGAGGAAGCGCGTCATACGCCCGGTGGCGTAGGCCGTGGGGAAGACGTGTCCGTTCGACCAGGCTTCCAGTTCGTCCACGCCGCGCAACTGTCCGCGGCGGATGCCGGTGACGATTTGCGAGAGCTCGCTCATGGCCGGGTCGAGGTCTTCCACGTCCAGCGAGGGACGCAGGTTCGGGCTGAAGTGCAGGGCGGGCGTCAGGCTTTCCAGCAGCCGCTTCACGTCGTCGGCGAGGCTGTTGTTTCCGGCGAATAAAATGGCGGGACGTTTCTCTTTTGGCATGAGGTAGCAGGCCAGTCCCGCTGTGTCGAGCATCATGTGGACGGAGCGCGACGCGCCGCCGTCCGTCCCGCCGGCCAGCACGATCAGGTCCGGGCGGGCGCGCAGGATGGCGTCTATCTGCTCGTCGGGGCGGCGGCGGTCTGCCAGGCTGAGACTTTCGACGACGCGGCCGTAGGCGGTCTCCGCGAGGCGGCGGGCCGATTCGAGCGAGACGTCGGCGAGCAGACCGACGATGACGGTTCGGATGGACGGCCCGGCCGAAAGCGTGGCCGTGAACAGGTCCACGCCCGAACCGTCGGCGCGGGAGGGCGAGATCAATTTGCGATCCGCGTCGAGAAAAGTCCGCCCCGTGATGGATTGGATGTTTTCGATGGCGGCGCGCACGCCGAGGCCGATGTCTTTGAAGGGCGCTTCGGCCGTGCTGGGGGCCTGTCCCACCGCGAGGAAGCGGTAGCCGCCCTCCACCACGTCGAACAGCGCGGCTCGCGTGGTCGTGGCGCCAACGTCCACAGCCAGCAGGGAATGGTCGTCCGTCAATGAGATCGGCATAATCAGAATCCAAAAATGGAGAACAGGGAATGAACGCGTTCCACCAGCGCGGACAGCGCGGCGCTATAGACGCCCGCGAACAACGCGCCGAGCGTGAGGGCCACGAACAACTTCCCAAGCCAGGCGAAGGCTTCGAACAGGAAGCCGCGTTTGACGGAACCGTCTTCGGCGCGGCGCGCGCCAAAGTGGAAATAGGCCAGCGTGGCGACCGCGCCGACCAGCATGACCGCGCCGTTCAACAGCGACTCGATCGGGTTGACGCCGCGCTGGATCAGGGCGGCGATATTGAACGGTTCGGCGGCCGCGCCGACCTGCGGGAGGATCGTCCCCAGTACAGCTCCGCCGACCGCCACCGCCGCCCCCGCGCCGACGAGGTAGCCGACCGCCGGTCCGCCCAGACGACTGAGGCGCGGGGAGATATTCATCAGCATCAACACGCCCAATATCAGGGGGATCAGCAGGAGGCCGCGTTCCAGCATGGGCGCGCTCATCAGCGGAACGACCAGATAAGGAAGGATCACTTGATATAGCGCGATCACGGCCACGTATCCCGCCGAGACGCCGACGAAAACATGCACGGCAAAACGGAACAGGGCATTGTCGCCGATGAGGTAACTTAAGATCATCAGCGTGAGGATGAAACCGACGATGCCGGAGATGAGTTCAGGATTCATGTCGGGCCTCGTCCGAGCCGCGGCGCGAGCGCGCTCCGGCAATGAGATTCCACAAGCCGCCGAACGCCATGAGCAGGACGGCGAGCGTGAGCGTGAAGTTGTACGCGTCCCAATATTTGCGGACGGGGCCGCCCGTCTCGCTGGAGGCTTCGAAGGCCGCGCCGTCGCGCAATCCGCTCACGAGGGCGCTGACCTGTCTCGAAAGCAGGTAGGGCTGGATCATGGGCGCGGCCTGCGCGCTGGCGACGACGATCAGGGGATGTCCCGCGCGGTGGGCGGCGGTCTGCTCCACCCAGGCGCGGGCGGTCTCGGCCTGGTCGGTGAGCAGGATGACCGCGGCGTAGTCCGAGAAGCGGGATACGCCCTGCACGGCGGGCGCGTCCCAGGAGCGCGAGGGGAGCGCGGCGCGCGGGTTGACGGCGAACGACAGGATGCCGGTCTCGCCGCCGGGCAGGTAGCCCAGGTTGACGTAGTCCTGTCCGGGACGGTAGTTTTGTCTCGCGACGCTCGCGGCAAAGAAACGCTCGGCCAGCGCCGGGCCGATGGGAGAGGTCGAAAGGACGGTCACGCGCGGGGAACGCAGACCCAGCAGACGGTCCACGAAGGGAGCGGCAGCGGCTTCGAGTTCCCCGGATAGCGCGGGGTCGTAGTCGAAGATCATCAAAATCGGCGCGTCGTTCGGCAGGGATTCCAGAATAGGCAGCGCCAGCACGCTCTCAGGCGAAAGCGCCGCGGGGAGCGGCACGATCTGCGTGCGGCCAAGGATGGCGGCGCTTGCCAGCAAAATGAGCAGGGCCGAAAGGACCCAGCGCAGGACGCGCTGCGAACGGAAGAGTCTCGCGCCGCGCAGCGGCTTGGGCTGCGTCTCGGCGGCGATCAATTGCCCGAGCAGGGACGCGTCCTCCTGCTGGGACTGGCTGGCCTGGAGGCGGAACGACTGTCCCACCGGCTTGCCGGGTTGGACGATCCCGCCGACGAAGGGCAGGACGCCGCGCAGTCCGGCCAGCGGCCCCGCCTCTTCCAGCGGACCTTCGACCGCGGCCTGCGCCGACGGCGCGTCGGGCAGGACGGTCTCGACCGGGCGCATGGCCTGCACCCACGAGGGCAGTTCGGCCGGAGCGATGGGTTGGTCGGGAGCGGCTTCATCCGCCGCGGGCGCTTCAGTTTCGACGGGCGCGATATTCGAAAGCCAGTCGGGCATTTCGATGGAGAACAGGTCGTTGGCCGGGGTTTCGGCGGCCGGTTCCGCTTCGGGGACGAAGGCCGGGGCGGCTGGCAGTTGTTCGGCGGATTCGGGAGGGGAGACCTCTGGCGGCGCGAACGGCTTCTGTTCACGGAAGGAGGCCATCCAGTCGGGAAGTTCGGCGTCCGCGGCGGAGACTTCCTCCGTCGCGGCGGGTTTCATCCAGTCGGGGAGGTCTATCGTCTCGTCGAAAGACGCAGGGGACTCGCTGGCGGCGGGAATCTCCACATCGCGCGGCAACTTCGAGAGCCAGTCGTCGAGCGATTCCTCCGAGGCGGGCGCGGACGGTTCGGCCGGCGCGGCAGGTTGGGCGGCGGCCTGTTCGAGCCAGTCGGTCAATTCGCCGGTGTGGGGAGGTTCGACGGCGCCATTCAAAAACGGCGTGACCGGCTGCGAGGGTTCGCGGCCGGCGGAGTCGGAGGCGGCTCCGTCGCGAGCCTGCATCCAGGGGAGCAGGGCATCGCCGCTTTCCGGCGCGGGCGTGACGGGCGTGGTCGCCATGCCGCCGAGTTCGTCCGATTGATCGTCTCCCCAGCGGATTTCGGAGCGGCGCGGGAAGGCCTGCTCTTCCTTGTCGGGTTTCGCGGGGGCAGAAGAGGGCGCGGCGCCGCGCATCCATTCGGGGAGTTCGTCGTCCTGGTCGTCGCGCGCGGCCGAGGCCAGCCCGGCTAAAAAGTCGGGGACTTCCTCCTTCGGCGCGGGGTTTTCGGCGGCGGCCCGGGCCTCCTCTGCGGCGGTCTCGGCGTCGGCGCGGCGGGCGGTCTCGCGGGCGTCGCGCAGCCAGGCCGGCAGGATGGGTTCCAGTTCGGCGGTGGTCTTTCGGGTGGGCGTCTCGCCGGGACGGATGCTTGCCGCGCCCGCGTCCACGCGCAGCGACTGCTGGCAGAACGAGCAGACTTCCTGCTCTTCCGCGTTGGGCATGCCGCAGTTGGGACAGAATTGGTCGGCCATTATTTCCCCCCGTAGGGACGGTCAAGGGCGAAGAGCGCGCGCAAGCCGGTGACCAGCGCTCCGAGCGCCACGCCCAGCAAAAGTCCGCGCGCGCCGCCCGCGACCGGGGTATAGATCAGCCAGGGACGCACCCAGTCGCCCAGGATGGGGATCTCGCCCAGCAGGGGCAGGGAGATCGAAGCGGCCAGCATCAGGATGGCGCTTCCCAAAAAGACGATGGTCATCGTGTCGGCGCGGCGGCGGAGCAGGCGGATGGAGGCGTAGAGCAGCGTCACCGCGAGCAGCGCCATCAACGAGGCCTCCGCCGGGATGATGATGGCCGTCACAACGGCCTGCATCCACGGATGATCCGGGCCCGTCAATACGCCGACCAGCAGCGTCGCCAGCATCGCCACGAGCAAAGTCAGGCTGTAGACCGATCCCTTTTCGCGGCGGCGCAATTTTTGAAAATGAACGCTGAAGAGATTTCCCACCCCCACCAGAACGGCCACGCCCGCCAAAATCACCGCCCAATGCAGCAGTTCGATCCGAACCGGGACGAGGAGCGGGATCGGCAGGAAATAGCCCAGCAGGATAATGATGCCGACCGAAATGGCGATGGCCGCGGCTACAGGGCGAGGTTTCATGGCAGTCCCGTCATTTTCAAAGCGGCCGCGGCCAGCAGAGCCAGGATGACCAGCCAGCGCAAGACGTCCTGCACCCGCAAACTGGCGCGCTGGGCCGCGTCGTTCCCGACGTAGGCGGGCGCGGCGAACAACTCCTCGCCTACCAGCGGCTCGGACGCGGAAGCGAACAGGATGGCCTGCGCGGCCGGGTCCACGGCGGCGGCGATGAGCGCGGCGTTCTCGCGTTCGGAGGCCTCGGCCAGCAGGCCGACCTCCGCGCCGAAATCGCCGACCGCCGCGTTCGTGGAGACCTGCTCCTGGCGCGCGACGGTCATCGCGCCGGCCGCGTACGAGAAGGGCGTCAGACCGCCGAGGCGTCCGCTGTCGGGTTGGAAGGACTCCTCCGCGCCCGCGGCCTGGTAGGCGGCCTGCAAAGTATCCTGTGAAAGCGCGGCCACCACCGGGTCGCCGGAGGTGGCGACGGGCGGACGGTCGCTGATGGAAGTCTGCTCGCCGAGTTGACGCAGCAACGCCAGCGACGACAACGAGGCCGCGCCGCGCGGCGAGATCAACCCGCCGCGTCCCAGCGAGACGTGGAGGCGGGTCCCGTCTTCGACGGACATTCCCGCCGCCCGGCGCAATCGCGTGAAGGCCGCGATCTCGCGGAAGACGGGCGGCGATTTTCGTTTAATGAGCGTCAGGGCTAAAAGGAGGACGGCCGCGAAAACGGTCAGGCCGAGGGCGATCAATTCGTTCATGCCAAAGCCTCCCCTCGCAAATACGCGGCAAAGGCGCGCGTCTCGTTTTCATCCTCGAGCATGTTCGCGATGGCTTCGCTCTGCGCGCCCAAAAAGGGACGGGCGAAAAAAAACGCCTGCGCGCCCAGCAGCGCGAGAGGCGCGCCCGCTTCGAGCGCCCAGGCGGCGAGGACGTCGAGTCGCCAACGATGGAGTTGCTCTGCCCAGAGGGTCCAGTTCGGTCGCGGCGTTTGCATGGCAAAAGTATAGCACAATTCTTTTAAGGAAGAGCGGCGAAATGAGGCGGAAAATTACATTGTCATTGCGGAGTCTCTTTTTTCGCGACGCTCTCGAATAGCGCCAGCGTCTCGGCGAGTTTGTCGCGGCGGTCGAAGTGACGGACGAGGTAGCCGCGCGCCGCGCGTCCCATGGCGCGGACGCGGTCGGGGTCGTTCGACAGTTCGCGCAGGACGCGCGCCAGTTCCGCGTCGTCGCCGGGCCGGACGAAGACGCCTCCACCGCTGGCCTCGATGACCTCGCGGATGACGCCGTCTATCACGAGGACGGTGGCGCGTCCCGCGGCCATGTGGTCGAAGACCTTGTTCGGATACGTCATGCGGAAGCCGGGGATGTCCATCAGGATGGCGAGGCACACGTCCGCGGCGGCGACGACGGAGGGCATTCGCGTCTTGGGGGCCGCGCCCGCGAAGGTCAGGTTGGGGAGGCGCAGGCGCTCGGCTTCGGCGCGGAGATTGGCGTTCTCCTTCCCGTCGCCGAACAGGACGAAGCGGATGCGCGCGTCGTCGCGCAGGCGCTGGGCGGCGCGCAGGATGGTGTAGACGTCGTTGGCCTGTCCCATCGCGCCGGCGTAGAGGACGACGAACTTGTCGTCGAGGCCGAGTTCGCGGCGGACGGGGGAACCGTCCGCTTCGGGCGTGAACATCGCGAGGTCGGCGCCGTAGGAAATGAAGGCGATCTTTTCGGCAGGGACGCCGCGTCCGACGATGTAGGCTTTATAGGCGGGCGAGTTGACGAGGATGCGCGCCGCGCGGCGGTAGAGGAATTTTTCCACCATGTAGGCGAGGCGGATCACAAGCGGATTTTTGATGACCTGCATGTCAATGGCGAACTGCGGCCAGAGATCGCGCACTTCGAACAGGAAGGGTTTGCGCAGCAGGAAGGCCGCCACCCACGCCGCGAAGGCCTGGAAGATGGGCGGCGAAGTGCCGATGACGAAATCCGCGTCGCGGACGCGCAGCGAGGCGGCCACCGCGCTGACCATGAATCCCATGAACGAGACGATGCGCCAGAAATAATTGCGGTGCAGGGACGGCAGCATGGATCCGCGCAGGACGCGCACGCCCTCGATCTCCTGCTCGACGATGAAGCCGCGATGCTCCACGATGCGCCGGCCGGTCTGGTAGTTCACGTCGCTGGCGACGATAACCATCTCGTGTCCGCGCTCGCGCAGGTATTTCGCCATCTCGAAATGACGGGTGAAGCCCGGCTCGTCAAACGAGACAAAGGCCTGGTTGACTAAAAGGATTTTCATTCAGGGAAATCTCTTAAACACAAAGTGTCACAACCCACAGGGCGCTTCGCGGAGTCAACGAAGGGAAATCTCGTGAGATAAGGGCGCTTTCATCCTTTATAACGGCGGGAGGCCGAAGTCCGCGCGGATGAAGGAAAACATGACCGCGTCGTGGACTTTTTCGCGCACCGTCATGCGGTCGCGCAGGACGCCCTCGCGGCGCGCTCCGCTCTTTTCCGCGGCCCTGAGGCTGGCCGCGTTTTCGACGGCGACGACGATCTCCACGCGCAGGAGTCCCAAACGCTCGAAGGCGTACTTCGCGGCGAGACGCGCCGCCCGCGGGGCGAGACCGGCGCCGCGGCGCGAAGAGCGGATCCAGTAACCGAGGTTGCAAAAACTATAGACGGGGTGGACGTGACTCAAACTGGCCGCGCCGAGCAGCGTCCCGTCGCGCGCGTCGGCGACGGCGAAGGCGTAGTAGCGTCCGCTCTCCCAACTGTCCGCGACGACGCGGAGATATTCGGCCACGTCCGCGCCCGCGTAGGAGGGATTCGCCCACGACATCCACGGGATGAGATCGTCCAGCGATTCGCGCGTCGCGGCATAGAGCGCCTCCGCGTCGCGCGGCTGGAAGCGGCGCAGCAAAACGACTTTGTCGGTGAGCAGGGGTTGTTCGAACATGACAAAGAAAAGCCTGCGTTTCCGCAGGCTGTGGGTTACGTGGCGATGTATTCCCTCAGGTTGTGTTCCACCGCGTAGGCCGCGGCCTCGGCGCGGTTGTTCATGCCGAGTTTGGAAAGGATACTGCTGACGTAGTTCCGTACCGTCCCCTCGCCGAGGAACAGGTTCTTGGCGATCTCGCGGTTGGTCTTGCCCTCGGAGACCAGCAGCAGAACGTGCTTCTCCTGCTGGCTGAGATGCGCGAAAGCCGAGGCCTCCTCCTCCTTGACCGCGCGGCGGACTTCCTGGAAGACGCGCTGGGTCACCGCGGGATCGAGCAGGGCCTCGCCGCGTCCGATCGCCTCGAGCGCCTTGACGAGGTCCTCGCTCCCGATCTGCTTGAGGATGTAGCCCGAAGCCCCGGCGCGGATGGCCGAGAAGAGCATTTCATCCTCCGCGTAGGAGGTCAGCATAATGACTTTGGTGTTGGGGTGGCGGTTGACGATCTCCTCGCAGGCTTCGATCCCCGAAACTCCCGGCAGGCGGATGTCCATCACCACCACGTCGGGCTGGAGGATGTTGACCTGTTCCAGCGCTTCGCGCGCCGAGCCGGCTTCGCCGATAACGTCGAACTGGGGGTGCCGTTCCAGCAGGGATTTTAATCCCAGCCGCACCACCTCATGGTCGTCCACGAGCAGGATGCGTTGTTTTGCCATTGCTTCTCTACTTCCTCTGGTTAGGCTAGGATTTTAGTCGAGGGCGGAATGTCTGACAAGGGCGGGGAAAACGCGCCCATGGCTGTAGCAAAGTCTGAGGATTTTCATCGCGAATGCCGCGAATTTGCGAATGACGCGAAAAAGCCTAAGAAAATTCGCGAAATTCGCCCATTCGCGCTATTCGCGTTTCATATCGGCCAACTTGTCAAGCGACTTTGCTACGGCCATAAAACGCGCCAACCCAGGGCGGAAAAATCCTTTTCCCTTGTCCCCTCGTGGTTTATAATACCGCGCATGAAGAACAACGGATGGTTCAACCTCATTTTCCTGATCGTGCTGGCGGCGGGCATCTACTTTATCGTCACCATCGTGCGCGACGCGGTGAATCAGACCGCGGCCAACGCCAACTCCGCGCTCCAGCCCCTGGCGCAGGCCAACCAGTCCATGCAGACGCAGGTGGCGCAATTGATGAATCCCACGCCCACGATCATCCCCGACCCGGTAACGTACATCACCGAGATCCGCGCGCTGGCGCGTCTGGAGACGATCCAATACAGCGTGGAGAAAGTCATCACCGCGGAAAGCGGACAAGGCTCCCTCGACTTCCTCTTCGGCGACAAACTGCTCTTCGTCGCGCACGGCCTCGTTATCGCGGGCATCGACATGAACAAGATCGAGCCCCAGCACATGCGCTACGACGGCGGCGTGCTATATGTGACCCTGCCGTCTGCGGAAGTATTCGTCGCCACGCTCAACAACGAGAAATCCTACGTTTACGACCGCAACACGGGAATTTTCACCAAAGGCGTCAACGATCTCGAAACGCTGGCGCGCCAGACTGCCGAGCAGGAGATTCTCAAAGCCGCTATGGAAGACGGCATCCTGACGCAGGCGCAGATCAACGCCGAAGCCTACCTGCTGCGCTTCTTCGCCGCGCTCGGTTTTCCCAACACGATCTTTGTGAAATAAACCTGCAATTGGAATCCTGAAGTTCTACTTCAGGACTGATCAAAGCCGAAAGTAGAACTTTCGGATTCCCTTTCTCAAATTTCCGCCCGACTCGTTGTCGGGCGGTTTTTCTATTCTTTGGATTTCAGCCATCCCATGATCGCCCACGGCGACATCGCAAAGATGCCCGCCAGCGCCGCGCCGCCCAATTGCTGGACGGCGTCGGGATCGAGGCAGGTCAGGATGTTTCCCAGCCCGGTGACGATGTAGACCGCGACCGCGATGCGGTCGTCCGCACCCCGCGCGGGGTCGCCGTTTCGACGCGTCAACAGCCAGAAGACGAGGAACACGCTGAACGTCGTCAGCCACCAGCCCCAATAGTTTTGAAGCGGGACGCCGAAGTACGCGCCGTTCGTCTCCCAGACCCAGTGACCGCCGCGCACCAGCATCGGGTCCATCACCACATCCCAGGCGGTCATCACGATCCCGCCGAGCGCGGCGACCGTCAACCCGCGCTTCCATCCGTTGCCGCGCGGCGCGACGCGCTCCGCGATGACGAGGGACGGGTACATCATCATGAACCACGCGGCCGGTATCATGTACGGGACGAGGCCGAGGAATTTCGGTCCCAGTTTTTCGGTGTAGTGATACGGCCCGTAGACCAGTCCCGTGGCAACGCCGACGCTTTCGAACGTCAGGCTGACGACGAACGAGACCGCGAAGAGGGTCAACGCGGCGCGCCAGTTCCAGCGCAGGCTGGCGTGCAGGAGGGCGGTCAAAAGTCCAAACAGCGGGGTGACGGCCGTGACGAAGAGATAGAACGGCGAACTCAGGTTCAGGCGCAGCGCCGCGATATTGAACGCGGTCAAAACGATAAAAATACCGAGAAAAACCCACATCAATTTCCGAGCCATGCCAGCCTCCATGTCAATTTTGGTGTGAATCGCGAAAAACTTTCGTGAAGCCCTGATTTTACATCTTCTTACAATTCAGTGTATACTCGCCGAAGATTTTCCAAAGGAGGCCCGTAGATGAAACGCGCGGTCAGCATCAGCATTGGATCGTCGAAGCGCAACAAGAAAGTGGAAGTGACGCTGCTCGGCGAACAGGTCAGCATTGAGCGCATCGGCACGGACGGCGACATGGAAGCCGCCGCGCTCAAATACAAGGAACTCGACGGGCAAGTGGACGCCTTCGGCGTGGGCGGAGCCGACCTGGGCGCCATCGTGGAGGGGAAATTCTATCCCTTCCATTCCGTCCAAAAACTGGTGCGCTACATCGAAAAGACTCCCGTCGTGGACGGCGGCGGGTTGAAAAATACGCTCGAAAACAAAGCCCCCGCCTTCCTCGAAAAGAAGATCAAGGATTACCTCGACGAACGCGGACGCAAAGTGATGATCACCGTCGGCGTGGACCGCTGGGGACTCTCCAAATCCTTCGTCGAGGCGGGCTACGAAACCATCTTCTGCGACCTGATGTTCACGCTCGACGTCCCGATTCCCCTCCGCTCCATGAGCGCGCTGCGCGCCCTGGCCGCCATCATGATCCCCATCGTGACGCGCTTCCCGTTCGAGTGGCTCTACCCGACGGGCGAAAAGCAGAACGTCCGCACGCCGAAATGGGAAAAATACTATCAGTGGGCGACCGTCGTCGCGGGCGATTGTCTCTATATCAAACGCAACATGCCCGACGACATGAAGGGCAAAGTCATCGTGACGAACACCACCACGCCCGAAGACGTGGAACTCTTCCGTCAATGCGGCGTGAAATACCTCCTCACTACCACGCCCGTCATGGACGGACGCTCGTTCGGCACCAACATGATGGAGGCCGCGCTGGTGGCGGTTTCAGGCAAGGGACGCGCCCTCTCCTGGCCCGAATTGACCGAAATGCTCGACCGGCTCGGTTTCGAACCCCAGTTGCAGGAACTCAATTGATTCGCGATTTCGATTGACGATCTCCAAATCGCAAACCCAAGGAGGCTATATGTACGCCATTGTCACCGCAGGCGGAATCCCCCAACCGGAAGAGCCTTTATATATCCATTCCAAAGGCGATTCCAAAGCCCTGATAGACATCGCCGGAAAGCCGATGATCCAATGGACGCTCGACGCGCTCAACGACGCGCGCCAGGTGGACGAGATCATCCTCATCGGCCTCTCCGCCAAAAGCGGACTGGTCAGCGCCAAGCCGGTCCACTACCTCTCCAACCAGGGACGCATGCTCGCCAACATCGTAGCCGGCGTCCACAAGGCGCTCGAACTCGACCCAAAGACCGAATACGTCCTGATCGTCTCGTCCGACATCCCCGCGCTCAAAGGCGAGATGGTGGACTGGCTGGTCTCAAAGTGCATGGAGACGAGAGACGACATCTACTATGGCGTCTGCCCGCGCGAGGTGATGGAGGCGCGCTTTCCCGGATCAAAGCGCACCTACACCCGTCTTAAGGATATTGACCTGTGCGGCGCGGACATCAATCTCACCCACGTCCGCATGGCGACGGAGCATCTCGATCTTTGGGAGCAGTTGATCGGCAATCGCAAGTCCCCGATGCGGCAAGCCTCCCTCGTCGGCCTCGACACTTTCTGGAAAGTGATCACCCGCAGCGCCACGCTCGACGAACTGGTGGAACACGTCTGCAGGCGGCTCAACATCAAAGGCCGCGCCATTGTCTGGGAGCGCGCCGAGCCGTGCATGGACGTGGACAAGCCGCACCAGCTCGAACTCCTGCGCGCCGATCTCGAAGCGCAGCAGGCCAAAGAGAAGCGCGCCGCCAAATCCGCCGAGAGAAAAGCGGCGAAAGCGGCAGCCGTCAAAGAGACTGTGAAGAAGGCCCCCGCGAAGAAACCGGCGGCCAAAAAAGCCGAACCGAAAGCAAAGGCAAATCCGAAACCCAAAACGCCCGTCAAAAAGAAATGACCTTCCGCTCCATCCTCGAACTCGACGCGCGTCTCTCCGACCGCCTGCGCGTAGCTGAGAAGCCCGGCCTCCTCCGCGCGCTGGCGGTCTTCTTTGCCCATTCGGGCGATTCCTGGTTCTGGGGGCTGGGACTGATCCTGCTCTGGCGGCTGGGCGACCCGTTCTGGAAACGCTGGGCGCTCGTCCTCTTCGCGGCCATTGCCATTCTCGCCGTCATCGTGCTGACCGTCAAATTCACCGTCCGCCGCCGCCGTCCCGAAGGCGAATGGGGCGGCATCTACCGCAACACCGACCCGCACTCCTTTCCCTCGGGACACGCGGCGCGCGCCTTCCTGATCGCCGTCCTCGCTCTTGGACTCGGTCCCGGCTGGCTGGCGATTCTCCTCTGCGTCTGGGCCCCGCTCGTCGCGCTGGCGCGCGTGGCGATGGGCGTCCACTATGTTTCAGATGTCGTCGCGGGCATGGCGCTGGGAATCGTCGTGGGGATCATTGGCCTCAAGATCGCCCCCGCGTTTCTGGCGTGGATGGGAAACCTCCTGCCCTTGTTGGTTTAAGATTCCCGAAGTTCCGCCTCGGAACGAATCGCCGAAAGTAGAACTTTCGGATTCCAACCTGCCAAAAAACTCAGAACCCAGCTTTCTTAAAGAAACCTGGGTTCTCTGTTTAACCCTGCACCGTTTTCAAATGCTCCTCGATGTGCGCCAGCGCGCGCTCCACCCAGGCTTGGATGGTGAAGCCGCCTCCGTACGTCGCGTGACGGCCGGGACGCGTCCACGCCTCGGGAGGGAGAGTCCGCAGGCGCGCCGCGTTGTCTCGGACGGAGGCCGCCAGCTCGTCGAGGATCGAAGCGAGCGGCTCGTCGGCGCGGTAATGTTCGGTCATGTAAGTCTCGCCGTCGAAATTCTCGAACAGCGGATCGTCCTCCTCGAGCGTGCGGCGGACGCGCGCCCCGTAGACGAATTTCTCGACGTCGCGCGTGTGCGCCGCGATCTGGCGGACGTTCCACCCGCCCGCCTCGCGCGGGATGTCCGGCTGGGTCGCGGCTTCGACGGCCTCGCGGAACTCCCGCGCGGCGGCCTCGTAGCGGTCGAGCAGTTTTTGGCGGTATTCGAGCAGTTGTTCCATGCGCGCCTCCGGCTTCAGGCAAAATTTTATCCCGCCTACGGCAGGTTGACGATGTGACCGGTGAGATGCGCGGCGCGCGGGCTGCACAGGAAGAGGATCGCGCGCGACAGGTCCGCGGGGACGGTGGCGCCGGTGTTCTGGAAGCGTCCCAGCCCGCGTCCCACCGCGTGGACACGGATGCCATAGGCGAACAGTTCGCGCGCCGCCTGCCGCGTCAGCCCGATGAGGCCGAAGAGACTGGTAACGTAGGCCGAACGGTCGAGCGCCACTGTGCCGCCGGAGAAGGAGGCCAGGTTGACGATGACCCCGCCGCCGCGTTCGCGCATGATGCGGCCTGTCGATTGCATGGCGAGGAAGGCGGCGGTCACATTCACGTCGAGGGTGCGGCGCCAGTCCCACTCGTCCATATCGAGCAGGGGAGAGTGCGGCTCGACCGAAGCGTGGTTGACGAGGATGTCAATGCGGCCGAAGTCGTCCTCCACCTGTTTGACAAGCGCCTGCACCCCGACCTTTTTGGCGACGTCTTCCACGTAGGTTTTGATGGACTGTCCGCTCAGGTTGAGTTCGGCCGTCAGCAGGTCCAGGCTTTGCGGCGAAATATCGTTGGCGGCCACGCGCGCTCCCTGCGCGGCGAACGCGGCGGCCACCTGGCGGCCTGTGCCTTTTCCCGCCCCGGTGATCAGTACGACTTTATCTCGGAATTCCATGATGCCTCCTCTTGAAAAAAGGGATGAATCGGGGAAATGGAATAACGGAATGAAAAAAAATGAGGGGAATGCAACCGTGTCAGGGCGTTACAGAGAGGCGGCTGACCGTCGTTGTTCTTTGCGTTCAATTCGATGCCGAAATACGGAGAGGGGTCGTACGTGTTGCGGATGGATAACTCGCTCATAAAATTCCCCTGTCCGTCGTCTTTCACGATGGAGAAATGCAGGTGGACGCCGACGGGATTGTTTGGGTCGCCGGAGTAATCGCCCTGGCGGCCGAGGAAGGTCCCCGCGGCGACGAAGATTTCGCTCGCGCCGGGCGGGAATTCCTCGGCGATGAAAGAGGTCCCGTCCGCGGCGGCCATGTGGGCGTAGTAGAGCCAGATCTGACGGCCGGGAGAGAGCGGATCGCTGGGGACGCGCATGATGACGGCGGACTTCCAGTCCGCGAGGCGGGTGAGGTAGCCGTCGTAGGCCGCGATAACCGGGGCGACGCCCGCCTCGGTCCCGGCGAAGATGTCAATGCCCTGGTGACGGTGGCCGACGCGGAAGGAATCGTCCCAGAGGAAGCCGGCCATCCCGTCGGTGGGGAAGATGAAGGGGGCGGAGCCGCAGCGCGAACCGGCGGCCAGTTTCCAATCCGCGTGGGACGCGGGGTCGGTCAGAAAATCCCACACCCGCCCGGAGCGCGCTCCGGATGGGGTCAACTTCAGATAGATCAAAACGCCCGCCACAATTGCAATCACGACTAACGCGGCCATGACCACTCGGTTTCGCATCGCTGAGATTATACCTTCTCCCGCGCGGTTCGGACAAATATAAAAAAGACCGCCGCTCAAAGCGGCGGCTTCTTCGTTCTTTATTTCGGCCTCTTCGCCAGCGTGACAACGATATCCACGGTCTGATCGCCGCGCAGGACGGTGAGCGTGACTTCGTCTCCCGGCGCTTTGTTGTTGATGAGGTAGCGCAGGAGGTCGTCGAAGGTCTGGATGGGACGACCGTCAATGGCGACGATGAGGTCGCCGCCCGCCATCAGTCCCTGGATGCTGGTGTTCTGGCTGCCCGCTTTGAGGCCAGCCTGGTCGGCCGGGCCGCCTTTAGCCACGTCCAACACGTAGGCCCCGGTCTGGCTGTTCAGCCCCAGCGCTTCGATGATCGGCAGGCTCAAGTCGTTCATCGAGGAGAGGCCGAGGTAGGGATAGTCGTAATATCCGTTTTGGATCAGGCTCGGCATGACGCGTCGGATGATGTTCGACGAGATTGCGAACCCAATTCCCGAGTTGAGCGGGTCGCCCGTGTTGGTGGAGTTGACCGTGCGGATGGCGCGGTTGACTCCGATCACTTCGCCGTTCAGGTTGAAGAGCGGACCGCCCGAGTTGCCGGGGTTGATGGCCGCGTCGGTCTGGATGATGTCGCCGGCGGTGAAGACGCCTCCGCCGGAGGTCTGGTGCATCGAATCGAGCGTGCGTCCCAGCGCGGAAACGATGCCGGTCGTCATGGTGCTGTTCAGCCCGAAGGGGTTGCCGATGGCGATGACCGTCTGCCCGACCTGCAGCGCGTCCGAATCGCCGAGCGGGAGCGGGCGCAGTTCCGCGGCGGGCGCGTCCACTTTGACGACGGCGAGGTCCGAGTCGAGGTCCGTGCCGATGACCGTCCCGTAGGCTTTGAATCCGCTGGTGAAGTCCACCTCCACCTGCTTCGAGCCTTCCACGACGTGGTAGTTGGTGACGATGTGTCCCTGCGCGTCGTAGACGAAGCCCGAGCCGAGCGCGCCCGCCTGCGCGCCGACCGTCTTGATGGCGACCACGCCGGCGCTCACGTTTTGGAAGAGCGCCGCGAACGCTTCCTGGTTTTGCGTCGAGTTCACGACCGAGGCCGAGGATTGCGCCGGGGGCTGGACGACCGGCGCAACCGGCGCGGTCGGCGCGGTCGGCGCGGCGGGTTGAACCAGCGAGCAGGCCAGCATTGCCAAAACCAGTACCGATAAAGCAATTGCTATTCGTTTCATTCTTTTCCTTTCATTTGACATCTTATGCCGACGTTAGAGTGTTTCTTCACTCCTTTTTGTACACGGATTTGACGGATTGCACGGACAAGCACGGATTTTTTAATGATTCCATCCGCGAGAATGCGTCAACTCCGCGTCATCCGCGTACTTAAGAAACAGCCTCCTGGAGAACGTCTCTTATGCGAGGCGGCGCGCGTTTACAGACAGGTTCTTAAAATTTGATCTTCGAGGCTTCTTCGATCAATTCGCGTTGTTTGTTGGAAAGATACTTTGGCACCTGAACCTTCAACTTCACGAACAAGTCGCCTTTCTGGCTGCGGTTTTTGAGGTGCGGCATCCCGCGCCCCGCGAGGCGGAAGACCTGGTCGGGCTGCGTCCCGGCCGGGATGGTCAATTTGACCTTGCCGGTCATCGTCTCCACTTCGGCCTGGCCGCCGAGCATGGCGGTGAATGCGTCCACGCTGGCGGTCGCGCGGAGGTTGTCGCCGTCAATTTCGAAGCGCGGGTCGTCCGCGATCTCGATGATGAGGTACACGTCCGCGCCGCTGGGACCCGCGCCGGCCGCGCGCACTTTGGAGCCGGTCCGCACGCCGGGGGGAATCTTCACCTGCACGCGGCGCGCCTCGGACTGCAACTGGCGCGTCGTCCCGTTGAAGGCCTCCTCGAGCGAGATGACGAGGGGCTGCTGATAGCCCGTCGCCTGGCGCGCCCGGCCCGGGGTCCGGGCAGACGCGCCGCCCATCCCGCCGAAGATGGAACGGAAGAAGTCGGAGAACGCGTCCCCGCCCGCGCCGCCGAACAGGTCGTTCAGGTCTTCCACGTTCACGCGCTGGCCGCCGCTCGTCCACTGTCCCCAGTCGAAGTTGCCCGGCGCGCCGCGTCCCTGCCAGTTGGAGTAGGCGCTGCCGAGCTGGTCGTAGCGGGCGCGCTTCTGCTCGTCGCTCAAGACCTGGTAGGCTTCGTTGACTTCCTTGAAGCGCTCCTCGGCGGCCTTGTCGCCGGGGTTGCGGTCGGGATGATATTTGAGCGCGAGTTTGCGATAGGCCTTGCGGATGTCGTCCGCGCCGGCTTTGCGCTCCACGCCGAGAATTTTGTAATAGTCTTTGTAGTCCATCGCCTGAATTGTAATCCTTCAATTTGGCGAGTCAAGCATACGGCGCTTTGACTAATACAACTCTAACATGGCGCGTTTTGCCAAATTGGGTTAAAGTTGCGACATGAAATCCATTTGCGTTTTTTGTGGATCGTCCGATTCGGTCCACGCGGACTACCTGGCGGGCGCGCGGACGATGGGCCGCGTCCTGGCCCGGCGCGGACTGCGACTCGTCTTCGGCGGCGGCAAGACGGGGCTGATGGGCGCGGTCGCCGACGGCGCGCTGGAGGCGGGCGGCGAGGCGGTCGGCGTGATCATCCCTTCGATGCACACCAACCCGCTGGCGCACGCCGGTTTGACGCGCATGGACGTGACCGAAGACATGCACGCGCGCAAGGCTCGCATGAACGCCCTCTCCGACGGCTTCATCGCCCTGCCCGGCGGTTTCGGCACGTTCGACGAGTTGTTCGAGACCATCACCTGGGCGCAGACCGGCGCGCACCAAAAACCGATCGGCCTGCTCAACCTCCGCAATTATTACGCGCCGCTACTCGCCATGGTGGATCACGCCGTTGACGAGGGCTTCATCTTCCGCGAACACCGCGAGTCCCTGTGCTGCGAATCCGACCCCGAAAAACTGCTGGACGCGCTGGCGAATCACCGTCATCCACAGGAGGCGGTGAAGCGCTGGATGCGGGAGGCGGAGTAGCGACTCTTTAATTTGTCTTGGTTTGGTACACGGATGACGCGGACTTTGAAGATTTGCACGGAAAAATTTAAAAGATCCGTGAAAGTCCGCCGTTTCCGTGAAATCCGTGTACAAACAATAGAGGAAACATGATCGTCATCTCAGACATGATGGGAACGCTCAGTACCGGCTCGCCGGTGCTGGGACTGGTCGATTGGGTAAGACATCGCCAGAGCAAGTGGCAGGCAAAACTCTACATGGCTTCGATCGCGCCGTCTTATTTTCTGGCGAAACGCCGCTGGATTGACTGGCAGAAATGGGGACAGGGCTTGATGGTCAACAGCCTGTCCCTGGTGCGGAACGCCACCCCGGAGAAGATGCAGGAAATCGGCGAATGGGCCGTCGAACACGACCTGTGGGTCAAACGCCGCGAGGACGTGATCGCGCGCCTGGTCGAACACCGGCAAAACGGCGCGCAAGTCTACATCGCGAGCAGCGTGGTTGAGCCGATCATCGAGCCGTTCGCGCGGCGCGTCGGCGCGCAGACCATCGGCACGCCGGTCGAATATCGGAACGGACGCGTGCGGGTCGCGGGAGACCTGGCGGCGGCGGAACACAAAATCGAAAAGGTGTTGCAACGCCTGAACGCGGCGCGCGTGGACTTTGCCTACGGCGACACCGAGCAGGACATCCCCCTGCTCGAACACGCCGAACATCCTGTGGCGGTCTATCCCGACGAGAAGTTGAAGTCCACCGCGCTGGAACGCGGCTGGGAGATCATCGGGGATACGCCCAGTTATGGATGACAAAAGACCCGGACTTCATTTTTGGGTAATGGGTTCAAACAAATGATGTAGAGCGAGATACCATCTCGCTCTACTGCTGTCATTAGTTACTCCGAGCCATTCCCCCCATTTTTGCGTTTACGGCAGGTAGCCAGCCAGCGCGCCCTGCGGGTTGATGATGGAGGCGAGTTCCGCGTAGGGGACGAGGACCGTCTGCGGGCCGGCGGCGTACGGCGCGACCTGGTATTCGTTAAACGTGATCAGCAGGCCGTCGGGGGTGATGTTCCAGACCTGGTAATTCTCGGCGGCAGGTTTCGCGCCGTCGGTGAATATATCCGTGAAGCCGATGTCGCGCGTCTGGAGTTGGGCGGCGCAATAATCGGCGATGACTTGCAGGTAGGACGAATCCGCCGTGAAGAGGGAATCCAGGCTGATCTCCTCCCCCGTTTCCAGGTCGTAGTTAAGCGAGCGGGAGACGTGGTACGGGTGCGCCATCCCCTCGACATATCCCTCCGATTCGAACTTGATGCTGACGTATCCCGGCTGCGCGGAAAGCGACGTGTATTTCAAGGTATATCCGCTGGCCGCGCCGATGTCGGGCAGGGGCTGGAGGTCGGTCATGGTGGATTTGAACTCGTCTACGCCCTGCTGGACGATGGAGGCGGCCAGGGCGTTGAAGGCCGTCACGCGGGGATCGTCGCTGCCGGTCAGCGTGGGGATTTGCGCGGCGACGGTGTAGTCGGCGGGATCCTGTCCCGTCTCGTTTTTGCCGGTGGGATTCAGCGTCAGGTTCAGATAGAACGGGACGGAGGTCGCGACGGGCGGCGGGAGGGGCGCGTCCGTCGGCAGGGAAGGCGGAGTCGGCGCGGGGGAACAGGCAAAGACAAACAGGGCGGCGATCAATATCGTCCAATAAACTTTCCAGGCGGGTTTCATCGAAGAATCTCCTTTAGTATTTCAATGGTCTCCTCTTTGCCGCCGATGCCGTTTTCCCCGGCCGGGCCGACGCAGGAGGGACAGCCGTCTTCGCAGGGACATTCGCTTACGAGTTCGAGCGCGCGGGCGAGAAGTTCGTCGTGGATCTCGAACAGTCTCTGGCTGAAGCCGATCCCTGCCGGCGTTTGATCGTACAAGACAATGGACGGCTGGCCGTCGAAGATCGTTCCAACCGCGTCGATGTGCAGGCCGAGGTCGCCAGGATCGCACATCAGGAAGAGCGGCGCAAGTTGACTGAGCAAATAGCCGAGTCCCGCCAGCCCGCTTCGCATACGGACGTTCTGCTCGGCTTTGCGATGACAAGAGGCGCAGAGCGTCACGAGGTTGTCCAGGCGATGGGCTTGCTGGAGCGCGGCGGCGCGGTCCTCGCGGCTATGAGACTTCCGCACGAAGTTTCGGAACGGGACCTTGTGATGGACGTCGTGCTGGCGTCCGTTTTCGGGCTGGCCGCACACCTGGCAGCGGAATCCGTCCCGAGCGCGGACGCGGTCGCGGATTCTCGTCCAGTCGGGGCCGTAGTCGTTCGGGACGCTGGACCAGTTGCCGGTCTCGCGCAGACGCGCTGCCGTCTCCTCGGCGAGGGAGAGCCAGTAGCCGGTCGTCTGCAAATCGGAGGCAGGCAGGTCGAGCGGCTCCTCGCCGAGGTTTTCGCCGCCGAGCCAACTGCGTTTGCGGAAGCCGGTCACTTGCGTTGTGACCTGCAACTCTCCCCAGAATTTTGCGACGGGAGATTGGGAATTGGAGATTGGAAATTGGTCGGCGGTGGAGAGAATTTGAATGGCGGTTTCGCGCAGGGGCTCGGTGTAGTAATCCAACCCGACCGGGATCAGCGAGGCGACGTTGCGGGTCAGGTCGAGTTCCTGCACAAAGTATTGCTGTCCCTCGTGCAGGTAGACGGCGCGCGGATGCGTCATCCAGACCGCGCTGGCGAGGTCCACTTCGCCGATGACGCGCGCGCCGTCCTCGTCTTCGGTGTGGAGGACGACCCTCGCGGGCGAGGCCGAACGGAGCGAGACGTTCGCGGCGGGATACGCGTCCGCCATCCAGAAGACTTTGTCTGCCGAGGCGTGCGCTTCGTTATTGGCGACCAGCACGTCGAGATATTCGTGGACGGTCTCTGCCGGAAGTTTGCCGAAGCCCTCGCCCGCTTTGAACGGCAACTCGAACAGCGCGCAGCGCAGATGCTCCAGCAGGATCAGGAGATGGTCGGGGTTGACCAGCGCCTGCTCGGGCGATTGCCCGAAAAAATATTCGGGATGGTGGGCGAGGAACTGGTCGAGCGGATTGGGCGACGCGACCAGCGCCGCCGCGGCCGCGTCGTCCCCGCGTCCCGCGCGACCCGCCTGCTGCCACGTGGACGAGACGCTTCCCGCGTAGCCGACGAGGATGGCCGCGCCGAGTCCGCCGATGTCGATCCCCAGCTCGAGGGCGTTCGTCGCCACCACGAGGCGGACGCTTCCATCGCGGAGTCCCTTTTCGATCTCGCGGCGCTGACCTGGTAAATATCCGCTTCGGTATCCTCGGATGAAAGAAGAAAGAGGAAAGAGATTGCCGCCGGTCTTCTTTCTTCTTTCGTCTTTCAAGTCATCGTGCAATCTTGTCAACAGAATCTCCACACTCCTCCTCGAACGCGCAAACATGACTCCCTGCACGTTGTTTTCCAGCAGGTCCCGCGCGAGGCGGAGCGATTCGTCGAAGGCGGATTTCCGCAGGCCGATGGACTCGTCCACGATGGGAGGGTTGTAAATGAGGAAATGACGCTCGCCGCGCGAAGAGCCGTCGCGGTCAATCAACGCGACGGGTTCCTCGATGAGATTCTCCGCCAGTTCTTTCGGGTTGCCGATAGTGGCGGAGGCGAGGATGAACTGCGGATGCGCGCCGTGGAACGCGGCAACGCGTTTCAGGCGGCGGATCACGTTGGCGACGTGCGAGCCGAAGACGCCGCGGTAGGTGTGCAACTCGTCAACGACGACGAATTTCAGGTTGCGAAAGAATTCCTCCCAGTTGGCGTGGTGCGGGAGGATTCCCGTGTGGAGCATGTCGGGATTCGTCAGCAGGATGTTGGCGGTCTTGCGGATCTGGGCGCGGCGGGATTGAGGCGTGTCGCCGTCGTAAATTGCCGCCTGAATATTGGCAGGTTGGAAAGTTTGAAGGTTGGAAAGTTGATCCTGGGTTAAGGCTTTGGTCGGGAAGAGATAAAGCGCGCGGGCCTGCGGGTTTTCGAGGAGGGCGGCAATGACGGGGAGGTTGTAGGCGAGGGTCTTGCCGGAGGCCGTGCCGGTGGCGAGGACGACGTTCCCGCCGCGCCGCGCGGCTTCGAACGCGGCGGATTGGTGCGAATAGAGGGCGTGTATCCCGCGCCGGGTCAGCGCGGCCGGCAAAAGGTCGGGGAGAGGCGGGAGCGGGACGAGGTCCGCGGGACGCGGGGGGAGAGTCCGCCAGGCGGCGAAGTTGGGGGCGGTGTCGGGGTTGGTTTTCCAGCGGGAGAGCAGGGAGACGAGAGTCAAGTCAGGCGTCCGAAAGTTGCAGGCGGCGGAAGGCCCACGCGCCCGCGCCCAGCAGCAGCCAAAAGGTGACGGCGCGATAGACCAGCGTGACGACCACCGCGGCTTCGTAGGAGACGCGCAGGCTGGAGAGGGCGAGCGGCATGACGCCTTCCACAATGCCGATGCCGTTGGGGGTGGGGGAGACGACGAGGAAGAGGTAGCCGATGGCCCAGCCCGCGATGATCGTCCCGGCGGAGAACGGCACGTCGAACGAGAGGAACGCGCAGAGCAGGATGCCGATGAGCAGGGCTTTGTTGAGGAGCGCGTGGAGCAGGGGACGGATCAGCCGCTGGACCGAATGCTCGGGCAGGCTCGACAGTCCCTCGGCCACTTCGGATGCGAAGGCGTGGGCGCGGTCTTCGCTGAGGTAGTCGCGGTGGATGAAGGGGCGGACGACGCAGTTGACAAGGCGGGCGACGCGCGCCAGGGCGCGGCCGAGCGCGTCTGACGAGCGATAACCGAGGTAGATGAAAAAGCCGAAAATACAGGCGAGGACCAGCAGCGTCAGCGAGGCGGAGATCTCCCCGGCGTTCAGGTTGTTGCGGCGCAGGAGGACGATCCAGCCGAGGGCGAGGACGGCCAGGAAGGCGGCCTGGTCCACCAGCAGGAAGAGCGCTCCGGCCAGGGTGGCTTTGCCGGTCGGATAGCCGCGCCGCCTGGCCTCGTTGACGAAGAAGGCGATCCCGCTCACGCCCGCGGTGGGGGCGATGATGTTCACGAAGTAGGAGGCGACCGCCGCGAGGGTCAGGCGGCCGCGCTCCTCGTTGATCCCCAGGAGGCGGTAAATGGACCGGTAGGTCAGTCCGAGGTTCGCGATCCACGCGACCTCCAACCCCAGGGCCAGAAACACCCAGCGCAGGTGCGCTTTTTGCAGGGTGGCGAGGGTTTTTTCCAGTTCCCCGAAGCTGAGGGCAATCAGCGCCACGCCGAGGAAGAGGACGACTACGACCATGAATTTTTTCATCGGGGGGAATTGTAAAGGATGAAGGATGAAAGATGAAGAGGAGGCCGGCTGGAATATCGCCGGCCCGGAGCAAAATAAAAAGCCGGACTCTTGCGGAAGCCCGGCCTCGAATGGATGAGACGATCAGTCCCTGCGCCGCCCGCCCATGCCGCCGACGAGCATGACGTAGTAGAGAAGTTGCGAGAGGGCCGAGACCAGCCCCGCGACGTAGGTCAGGGCGGCGGCGTTCAGGACGTTGTTGACGCCGCGGATCTCGTCGTCGCCCTGGATGATCCCGCTTTGGACGAGGATGCGTTTGGCGCGCGCGGACGCGTTGAATTCCACGGGCAGGGTGGCGAGGGCGAAGACCGCGCCCGCCGAGAAGACGATGACTCCGATCCACGCCACGCTGATTCCCCAGCCGGCCCCCGTCCACGAGTAGAGGAGGATGCCGATCAGGATGAGAATCCAGCCGAAGTTCGAGCCGATGTTGACGGCGGGGACGAGGGCCGAGCGCAGACGCATGGGGAGGTAGCCTTCGCTGTCCTGCATGGCGTGACCCAGTTCGTGCGCGGCGACCGCGATGGAGGCCACCGAGGGGGTGTTGGCCACACCGGGCGAGAGATTGAGCGTTTTGGTGCGCGGGTCGTAGTTGTCGGTGAGATTACCGCCGATGCCCGCGATGCGGACGTCGCGCAGGCCTTCGCCGCCCTCGTTGATATAGTAGGGCGCGTTCTGGATCAGCCGCTGCGCGGCCTGCGCGCCGGTCAGCCCGCTTTGAGAGCGCACCCGGCTCCATTTGTTGTAGGCCGACTTCACGTACCACGAAGTCAACGCCATCAACAGGAAGGCGGGAGCCATAAAACAAAGATAGGTGGGATCAAGAAAGAACATGGCGAACCTTTCTTACGGAATAGGCGTAATCGTGGGCATGGAGGTGGGAAGAGGCGATCCCGCCAGCATTGCCAGCAGGGTCTGGATGGCCGCGTCCAGCTGCGGGTCGCGGTCGTTGTTGTAATCGTCCTCGGTCATCGAAACGTACACTTCAGGCGTCAACCCGGTTTTGTCAATGGCGCGTCCGTCGGGCGTCAGCCATTTCGCGATGGTGACGCGCACCGCGCCCTGGTTGTTGGACAGTTCATCCCAAATTTGCACCGAACCCTTGCCGTAGGAGACGACGCCGACGAGTTTGGCGCGTCCGTAATCCTGAAGCGCGCCCGCCACGATCTCGGAGGCCGAGGCGGAGCCTTCGTTGATCAGCACGACCATCGGGATGTTCTCCGCGAGCCCGTCGCCGAGCGCTTCGTCCGAATCTTTTTGTCCTGAACCGTATTGCTCGTAAAGCACGACTTTCCCCTTCGGGATGAACTCGGACGCGACTTCCACCGCAGTGTCCTTGTAGCCGCCGCCGTTGTTGCGCAGGTCGAGGATCAGGCCTTTGGGATTCTCGGCCATTAATTTGGCGAGCGTATCCTTGAGTTCCTGAGAGGTCTTTTCGCCGAAAGTGGAGATTTCAACATAGGCGATGCCGTCGTCGAGCATTTTGCCCTCGGCGCTGTGGACGATGATCTTGGCGCGCGTGATCTTGACGTCGAGCGGAGTCTCGTCCCCGCGGCGGATCGTCAACGTGACGACGGAACCGGCCGGTCCCAGCACTCTCTGGCGGGCGAGCTCGGGGTTGACGCCGGTCATGTCCTGCCCGTCAATGGCGATGATGATGTCGCCGTTGCGCAGCCCCGCGGCTTCGGCGGGCGAACCCGAGATCGGGCTGATGACCGTCAGGTAGTCGCCGGAGATGTCCACGTAAGCGCCGATGCCCTCGTATTCGCCGGCGAGATCCTCGTTGGCCTGCTTGAATTCTTCGGGACTCATGTAGGAGGTATGTTTGTCGCCGAGCGAGTCCAACATGCCCTGGATGGCGCCGCGCATGAGCGCCACGTCGTCCACAGGCTGGTCTACATACTGTTCATGCACCAGCGTCCACGTTTCCCAGAACGGCTGGAAGAGAGTCTGAAGTTCGGCGGGAGTACTGCCCTGGTTGGAGGGAACGCTGCCGGGCGGCGCGGAAATGGCCGGACCATTTTTGCCGATGGGCAGAAAATGCCCGGCGATGAAGCCGCCGGAAAACGCGCCCGCCAGCAGGACCATGCCAATAAAGAGGCCGAGAATGACTTTAACGGTTTTGTTCATAAAATGCTCCTCGCTGCCAAAGTGTTCAAAAATCGAGATTATCACGCCCGCATTAAGGCGGGATGAAATAATTGTCTGGAAATTGTAAGAAGATTGCAGGAACTAGAAAAATCTCACTTTTTTAAATCGTCCACCCGCCTGTGTAATTCGTCCAATTCTCTGTTCTGTTTCTCGAACGGCTTGCCGATGGCGTTCTGCGCGCCTTTCAGAAAATCGCGGGTCGCGTTGTCGCCGCGCGCCCACGAACGCGCCCACAGGAACATCAACCCGTTGGCGAGGACGACAATTCCAATGACCAGCGCCGCCACGAGGATACCGTCTGTGTTCATGGTTTACTCCCGTTCAACAGCGCGGGTAGGACGCGCCAATCAGTGAAGGACGCGTCGGCGTCGGGCTGCGGAGCATCCTGTCCGTAGAGGATCCCGTACATGCCGAACTCGCGGGCGGCGCGGGTGGTGCGCGGCAGGTCGTCTATCATCGCGCAGCGCGCGGGATCGGTCTCGCCCGCGGATTCCATCGCGATCCGAAACGACTCGGGCATGGGCTTGCAGTACGGCGCGACCGCGTTGACGTCTACGATACCGTCGAAGAGGCCGTCCAGTTCGAGCGCGGCGAGGACGCGTCGGGCGTGGGAAACGTCGGCGTTGGTGAAGATCCACTTTCGGGTGGGGATCGAAGCGATGACGGGGCGGAGAGTCGGATCGGGAGTCAGGTAGTCCCGCAGCGGGAGGTCATGCACGAAGGCCAGGAAATCGTCCACATTGATCTGGTGATTGGCTTGCAGTCCGCGTAAAGTCGTGCCGTATTCGCGGAAATATTTTTCGCGGACGGTCGGGATCTCGGCGGGGTCGAAGCCCATGCGGTCGCGCATGTAAATGTTCATGCGTTCTTTGATGGCGAGCCACAAACCCGTCGAGGCGGGATAGAGCGTGTCGTCGAGGTCGAAGAAAACGGCGGCAAATTTCATGGGGCGATTATAATTCACCCATGCCCATTCATTTGCTCGCGCCCGAAGTTGCCTCGCAGATCGCGGCGGGCGAGGTGATCGAACGCCCCGCCTCGGTGGTGAAGGAACTCGTCGAAAATTCGCTGGACGCCTCCGCCCGCGCCGTGAGCGTGACCGTGCAGGAGGCGGGACGACGCCTCATCGAGATCGCGGACGACGGGACGGGGATTCCCGCCTCGGAACTGGAACTGGCGACGGCGCGTCACGCGACCTCGAAGCTGCTCCAGGCCGCCGAACTTTTTTCCATCTCGACTTTGGGATTCCGCGGGGAGGCGCTCGCTTCCATCGGCTCGGTCTCGCGGCTGACGATCGTCTCGCGCGCCGCGAGCGCGGACGCGGGCGCGCGCCTGAAAGTGGAAGGCGGGATCAACGGCAGACTCGAACAGGTCGGCGCGCCGATCGGCACGCTGGTGCGCGTCGAGGATCTGTTCTACAACGTCCCCGCGCGTTTGAAATTCCTGAAAGCCGACGTGACCGAACGCCGCGCCATAGACGGCTTGCTGACGCGTTACGCGCTGGCATACCCGCACGTGCGCTTCAAGTTGACCGAGGACAAAAACGTCACGCTGCAAACTTCGGGCGACGGCGACAGGCGCGCGATCCTCGCGGCGTTGTACGGCGTGGAGGTCGCGAAGCAGATGATCGAAGTCGGCGCGGAGGAAGAGGGACTCAGGCTGACGGGTTTCATCAGTCCCGTCGCGCTGACGCGTTCCAACCGCAAGGACATCACTTTCTTCGTCAACGGCCGCTGGGTGTCGGATACGCCGCTGACGACCGCGCTCATCCAGGCGTACCACACCCTGCTGATGGTGGGACGTTATCCGATGGCGGCGCTCTTCCTCGAGATCAAACCCGACGACGTGGACGTGAATGTGCATCCCGCCAAAGCCGAGGTGCGGTTCAAGAACCAGGACCGCGTGTTCAGTTTCGTCCAGCGCTCCGCGCGGCGGACTCTGCTGGCGTACGCGCCCGTCCCGTCGGTCGCGCCCGTCTTGTGGGGAGGCGCGTCGCGTCCCGCGGAGACGCGGCAGGCGGGGCTGGATTGGACAATGGCGAAAGACAGCGATCAGTTATCAGTGGGCAGCGATCAGCCGCCTGACGCCTCGCGCCTGACCCCTGACACTCGCTCGCCATCAACGTTCAACCTGCCGCTTTTGCGTCTCATCGGTCAGATCGGACAGACCTACATCGTCGCCGAGGGACCCGACGGGTTGTATCTGATTGACCAGCACGCCGCGCACGAACGCGTGTTGTTCGAGAAGTTGATGGCGCAGCACGACCAGAAAAAGATTCCGTCACAATCCCTTCTTTCTCCCGCTGTCGTTCAACTTCCTCCTCAATCCGCCCAATTACTAATTACCCAATTGCCGATCTTAAATCACTTCGGCTTCGAGGTGGAGGAATTCGGCGGCAACTCGTTCCAAGTGCGCGCCATCCCGACGTTGTTCGCGGGCGCGGACCCCGAGTCCGCGCTGCGGGCGGTGGTGGACGATTTCGAGGAGGACGAATCCCCCCTCCAGTCCGAGGTGGAGGCGAAACTGGCGGGACGCGTCTGCAAACGTCTCGCGGTCAAGGCTGGGCAGACGCTCTCTCCCGACGAGCAGCGCGCCCTGCTCAACGACCTCGAGGCGTGCGAGTCGCCGCGCACCTGTCCGCATGGCAGGCCGACGATGATTCATCTATCCGTGGATATGCTGGAGAGGCAGTTTGGAAGAAGAGGCGCGCGGTAATCAAAAACGCCCCCGTCAGACGACGGGGGCGGCGCTTTCAGGATTCGGTTTGCGGAGCGGAGGAGGCGCGGCGCGGGTCTTCCTCCACCATGCGGATGCCGTTCCGCACCTGCGAGGCGATCTTCTCCAGTTCGTCCTGTAGATGCGAGAGCGCGTCCACCACGTAGTCGTCGGCGTCGCGGCGGGTGGCGTCAGCGTCCAGGCGCGCCTGCGCGACGATCTGCTCAGCGCGGCGCTGCGCCTCCTGCACGATCAGGTCGCGCTGGACGAGATCGTCCGCTTTCTGGCGGGCGATGTCCACCGTGCGGTTGGATTCCTCCTGCGCCTGCGCCAGGAAGCGTTCCTTTTGCGCGATGATCTGCTGCGCCTTTTTGACTTCTTCGGGAATCGCGATGCGCATCTGGTCTATGATGTCCAGCATCTTGTCCTCGTCCACCATCACGTTGCGCGTGAGCGGGACGGCGCGTGATTCGTTGAAGAGTTCTTCGAGGCGGTCAATAAGGTGAAGGATGTCCATGGAAACCTCCGAAAGAGGCGGCTAATCTGTAATTTCTATCGGGTCAGAAAAATTGCGCTGTGTCGGGATGGAAAGATGATCCTCGCGTAAGCCTTGCAGATGTAAATCAATGGCCTCGCGCATGTTGCGGATTGTTTCACGTTCCGTTCTGCCCGTGGCCACACATCCGCCCAAATCGGGAGCATAGGCGGAATAATTTCTTCCTGCTTTTTCAATCACAATCCGATATTGAGGCATGTGGCAATTCTAGCACAATTATTCGCGCTTCCAACCTGCCATTGGGAGAGCGCTTTGCGAAGCAATCCTCTTCACGCGACCAGGAGATTGCTTTGTCGGGAAGAACGCCCTCCTCGCAGTGACGGCGGCTAATCTCTCAACGCATTCGGCGGCGGCTGGTGATTTCCGTCGCTGATCTTGCGGCGGAGCGCGGCCGCGACAAGCGGCGGAACCATCGAGGTCACGTCCCCGCCCAGCATGGCGATCTCTTTGACGGTACTCGATGAAAGGAAGGTGTGCTGCTCGGCGGTGATGAGGGCGGTGGTCTCGATGTCGGGCGTGAGACGCTGGTTCGCCAGCGCCATGCGGAATTCGAACTCGAAGTCCGAGAAGACGCGCAGGCCGCGCACGATGACCTGCGCGCCGATCTTGCGGGCAAATTCCACGGTCAGACCAGAGTAGCCCGTCACGCTGACTTTGGGATTATCGGCGAAAGCCTGTCGGACAAGGTCTATCCGCTCTTCGGGCGAGAACAGTAAATTTTTGAGCGGCTTGTCGTAGACGGCCATCGCCACTTCGTCGAAGAGACGCGCCGCGCGGCGGGCAATGTCCATGTGACCGTAGTGGATGGGGTCGAAGGTTCCAGGGAAAATAGCCTTTACCAATTTGTTCTCCGTTTGATGGTAGGGGCAGACCTATGTGTCTGCCCTGGGCGGACCTATGTGTCTGCCCTGGGCGGACACGCAGGGCGGACACGCAGGGCGGACACGCAGGGCGGACACGCAGGGCGGACACGCAGGGCGGACACGCAGGGCGGACACGCAGGGCGGACACGC
>Ga0116166_1000146_pt1 | contig 66062 bp, 55 predicted proteins | sample AD_JPNMR2_MetaG_FD_89884 | JGI IMG/M metagenome (GOLD analysis project Ga0116166, IMG submission 89884) | Active sludge microbial communities of municipal wastewater-treating anaerobic digesters from Japan - AD_JPNMR2_MetaG | ecosystem: Engineered > Bioreactor > Anaerobic > Digestate | place...
ACATCTTATTTAATACTGTTTCCATTGCTTTATATTCTTCTTTAGTAATATTATAAGTAAGAATATAAAAAAACTCTTTTTGAGCCTCATGTAATTTTTCTACAATTGGAATAGCCACTGGTTCAATTTTTAGATGAATACATCTTTTGTCTGTTTCGTCTGTCTCATATGATAAAAAACCTTTTTTATATAAAGAATCTACAGATTTTGATATCATAGACTTTGACATGGCACGATATCTCGCTATATCTGTTGCGGTGTCAAGTGGACTATTATTATTCAAAAATAGAAGTACATCAATTTCATTTTGGGTCAATTGTAATTCTTCCGTTAGTTGATAAAACATTTTTTCATACACCTTTTTTAGCTTCCAATTAAATATTAAAAAAAGACTGTTTTTATTATTAACTGTTTCACTTTTCACTTATATTCACCTCTTTTTAACATAGTTCAATATTGAACTACATTAACATATTTCTCCTCCATATCAATATTATTTTGCTTACAAAGTTCAACAATCTGTCTTTTAATCTTGGTTGTAGGTTCATGCTTTCCCGTTTCCCATCTATTAATAGAAGCATAGGAAACACCTAAAAGAACTGCTAACTCTTCCTGAGTGATAATTAGCTTATATCTTAACTCTTTAACTAATTTTTTATAGTTCATACTTATCTCCTTTTAATTTGTAAACGACTTGTAATTAGTATAGCACTTTTCTATCAATTAGTCCATATTATATAGAATAATATTTTTATACTTTTTTAAATCGTTAAATTGTAGGGTAATCGTTAAAAAGTAGCCTAATCGTTAAAAAGTTGATTAAATAAAGAAAAAGAGATCATATAATAGCCTAAATTATGGCTACTACTTGTCTCTAGAAAACTGGCGGATAGGAGTTTTTCCCCTTTCTGCCAAAGAAAAAAGGCATGATAACTTTGTATCATACCTATGCTTTCAATATGGTGGAGGTGGGGGGAGTCGAACCCCCGTCCTAACAGGTTACCAAACGGCCTTCTACATACTTAGCTTTTTGTTAAGTGTCGCTCCGGAATGTCAAAAAGCAAACCTTGCCTTTGCCAAGCCCCTGAATCCCGTTCGCCGCGCAGGGCGCTGCGGCGCTCGTTTCCCTACTAAACCACGCCGAAAGTATATCCGTAGGCCTATATACCCCGACGGGCCGCTATTTAAGCAGCAGCCAATTCGAAACTGTTAGTGTCAGTTCTTTTTTTTTCCGTTTTTACGAAGCCGGACTTCGGTATGCTTACCGTTCCATAACTCTGCCAGTCGAATCCGGAACACCCCCTTGACTGTTGTATTTTATCACATTTTAATTTGCGTTGCCACCGTATTGGGCTTAGTTTTTATTATTCCAATATATTCCGCCGACATGCGCCGCGCTATTCGAAATCCTCGATTGGCACGGTGTAAGGCTTTCTTTGCTTGTAGATTGTCCAATGCGTGAAGCCCAAAGACTTTACCAGCCTGCACGCCTCGGCGTATTTATCGCAGATTCTCTCGGGCACATGGGCGTCCGAAGAAAAGGTTATCCTTTCGCCTCCCAGCTCTTTATAGCGCTTAAGTATGGGCAGTTCGGGAAGGAAGGTGTAGCCGTGAAGCCTTATGTTTGTGTTGCACTCTATGGTCTTGCCGCGGGCGATTATCTCTTTAAGTATCTCGTCTATCTTTTCCGAAAACTCGGGCGTGCAAATGGTCTTTTGCTCGTAGGGCGCGTACCTTATGACATAGCCTATGTGCCCCACTATATCGTAATCGTAGGGCGCGCGCAGGCTCTCGAGGACGGTATCGAGATAGGTGTTATATACCTCCTCACGGCTGTGCCTGTACGCCTTGCCGAGGTACAGGTCGCCGTTGTATATGGTATGTACCGAGTTGATTATCACATCAAAGGGATACCCGGATAGCTCGTTGAGGTACCTGTTTACGGCTTTTCTCGCGTACGAGGCCTCTATGCCGTAGGCGAGGTATATACCGTTTTCGCCCTTCTTTGCCTCGGCGAAGCCCCTGAAGTACTTCTCTAAGTTAAGCTGGCGGATAAACCGCTCGCGGCTAAGCCCGCAATATAAGTAGTCCCTGTCCAAATGCTCGGTTATGGCGAGATACTCCGCGCCCATCGAGGCCGCCTTATCCCTTAGTACCTCTATGCTCACCTTGCCGTCGTGCGACAGTATGGAATGGCTGTGCGAGTCTATCATTTACATCTCCTCGGGCGACTGTATGCCCAAAAGGCGCAACCCTTCGGTAAGCACCGCCCTTGTGGCGTATACCAGGGCCAGGCGGCCCTTCTTGTATTCTTCTTCGGCGTTAAGTATGCGGTGCTCGAGGTAGAAGCGGTTGAACGCCTGCGCTATGTCTATGAGGTGCCTCGTGAGTATGCTGGGCTCGTACTTGTCCAGCACATCGTTAAGGATTGAGGGGAACCTCTCTATGAGGGCGATTAAAACTTCGCTTTCTTTATTGTCCAGCCCTTTTACATCCTCCTCGGTGAGGGGGGAGGCTAATATTTCTTCTATGTTGCCCGCGCGGCGGAGTATGCTGTTGCAGCGCACATTGGTGTACTGCACATAGGGCCCCGTCTCGCCGTCGAAATTTAGCACCTTGTCGTAGCTGAACACGATATCCTTTATCCTGTTGTTCGAAAGGGCAAAGAATACCACGGCGCCCACGCCTATCTTTTCGGCGATGCGCTCCTTATCCTTGAGGTCGGGCGACTTCTGCGAGATAATGGCAAGGCTCTTTTCTACCGTGCGGTCGAGGACATCCGAAAGCCATACGACTTTACCCTTGCGGGTGGACATTGTGCCGTCCTCGAGGGATACCATGCCGAAAGGCACATGGACAAGGTCCTTCGCCCACTCGGCGCCCATAAGCTCTAAAACCTTGAACACCTGCTTGAAGTGAAGGTTTTGCTGGTACGCGACCACATACAGGCATTTGTAGAAATCATAGGTGTTCTTGCGGTAGAAGGCCGCAGCCAGGTCCCTTGTGGCGTACAGCGTCGCGCCGTCCGCCTTTACAAGCAGGCAGGGGGGCATACCGTAGTCGGATAAATCGACTATCTTGGCGCCTTCGGACTCGACAATGAGGTTTTTAGCTTCCAAATCACGGAGAACGGGATCCATTTTGTCGTTATAGAAGGCTTCGCCGTTGTAGCTGTCGAAGGCGATATCCAGCCTTTCGTATACCTTGTTAACCTCTTTTAGGGTTATCTCTTTGAAGAGGTTGTAAAGCCCGGTTGCCTCGGCGTCGCCGTCCTCCAGGGACTTGAAGCTTCTTCTCGCCTCTTCATCCAGGGCGGGGTCTTTTTCGGCTTCGCTGTGGAAGCGGACATATAAATCCGTGAGGGCGAGGATGCCTCTTTTGTTAAGGTCTTCGCTGCTGCCCCACTTTTTGAAGGCTACTATGAGCTTACCGAACTGGGTGCCCCAGTCGCCGAGGTGGTTGATGCCCACGGCGTTGTAGCCCATCTTTTTGTACACCCTGTAAAGGGCGGCGCCTATCACGGTTGTGCTTAGGTGCCCTATATGGAAGGGCTTCGCGATGTTAATCGAGCTGAAGTCTATGCAGACGGTCTTGCCCTTGCCTGCCTCGGAATCGCCGAATTTGTCTTGCAGGGATATAACCGAATTGAGGGTATCTCTCGCGAGCATGGCCTTGTTGAGCCTGAAGTTCAGGTAGCCGTTTACGGCCTCGGCCTTGCAAAAGCCGTTGTCCCCTATCCTTTGGGCGAGCTCGGCGGCTATCGCCTGCGGAGCCTTTCTTAAGGCTTTGGCGAAGCGGAAGCAAGGAAGGGCGTAGTCGCCCATTTCGCTGTCCTGCGGCACGGCAAGAAGGGAATATATCTCTTCGGCGGTTACGCCTTCGATTTCGACGAGGCGGGCAATTCGTAGCTTGTTGGGATTGATAAATTCGGGCATGTCGTCTTTACTCCGTTAGAACTTTGCGGTCCTTTATTATGAATTTTTTGTATTCCTTACCGAGTGGGTATTTGAACTCGGTGCAGGTTACCATCGTTTGTATGCCCTCGAGGGCGCTGAATAAAGCGTCCTTGCGGGTGTCGTCCAGCTCCGAAAGCACATCGTCCAGAAGCAAAACGGGGGTTTCGCCCGTCTTTTCCTTAAACAGCTCTATCTCGGCGAGCTTAAGCGACAATACCGCCGACCTCTGCTGCCCCTGCGAGCCGAAGCTGCGGATATCGACATCGTTGGCGGCAAGCTTTATGTCGTCCCTGTGCGGGCCAACCGTGGTGTAGTCCAGCTTGCTGTCCTTGGGTAGAGCCTCCTTGAGGCGCTTGGCGAAGTCCGCGGCGGTGTTGTCGAGGCTTACTTCCTCCGTTTCGTAGCTTACCCTTAAGGCTTCCTTTCCCGAAGTGAGCATCGAGTGCTTAACCGCGGCGTAAGGGGCGAGCTTTGCCACAAACTTTGCCCTCTCCTGGATTATAAACGCCGCGCACCTGACAAAATCGCCGTCCACGAGCTCGAGCATATCGGGAAGGGACGGGCGGCCCTTGTTGGTTTTAAGAAGTGTGTTCCTTTGGGCGAGCAGCTTGTTATACCTTTGCAGGGTATAAAAGTAGGCTTTGCTCTGCTGGCACAGGCTAATATCCAGAAACCTGCGGCGGTAGGCGGGGGACTCCTTGACAAGCGAAATCTCGTCGGGGGCGAAGAATACGACATTAAGCACGCCCATTAGCTCGCCCATCCTTTGCAGGGGGAGCCCGTCCACCATAATGCTCTTTCGCCCTTGCGGGTCGACATACATATCTATACGGTGCTTGCTGTACCTTTTCTGCACAAAAACGGTGACCTTTGCCCCGTTCCCGGCGCCCCAGCGGATAAGCTCTTTGTCCTTGCTGTGGCGGTAGCTTCTGCCAAGCGAGGCAAAATACAGGCTTTCGACCAGATTGGTTTTGCCCGCGGCGTTTTCGCCCGTGATGACATTGAGGCCGCCGCCAAAACCGACATCCTCAGAAGGATAGCTTAGAAAATCCTTTAGGGCTACCCGGGTGACTATCATTTTTTCTCCAGAAGGTAGGGGGTCACCTGATATACATAGTAGTTCAGCCAGTTGTAGAATATCAGGTTAGCCGTGCTTCTCCAGCTGAGGTTTATGCGCTCGATGTCGCCGTCTATGAAGTAATTCTTGGGCGGGTCGATGGCAAGCCCTTTGTTGAGGTCGCGAAGGTACTCGTTTTTGAGGGTTTCGCGGTCGTACTCCGAATGCCCGAAGAAGAAGAACTTTCTGTTGTCCGCCGACTTGACTATGGAAAGCCCGCATTCGTCGCCCGAGGCTATAACCTTAAGCTTGCGACAGGCGCGCACGGCTTCCTCGTCCACCGTTGTGTGCCTGGAGTGGGGGATATAGAAGGTGTCGTCAAGCCCTTTCAGCAGCGGTTCGAACTCGGCCTGGGCGGAGTTGCGGAAAACGCCGAACATCTTTTTGGGCAACGGCTTTTTGCCTATCCCGTAATAGTGGAACAGCGCCGCCTGCGCACCCCAGCATATAAATATCGTCGAGGTGACATTCTTGTCGGCGTAGTCCATTATCATCTTTAGCTCTTCCCAGTAGTGGACATTGTCGAACTCCAGCGTTTCGACGGGCGCGCCCGTGACAATAAGGCCGTCCAGCATCTTGTCCTTTATGCTGTCGAAGGTTTTGTAGAACCTCTCCATATGGTCGCGCGCGGTGTGCGACGATTTGTATGTTTCGGTTTCGACAAGGGTGATGTTAACCTGAAGCGGGGTGTTGGAAAGAAGCCTCATCAGCTGGGTTTCTGTTTCTATCTTTGTGGGCATCAGGTTTAATATCGCGATTTCAAGAGGACGGATATCCTGCGATTCCGCCCGCCTTTGCGTCATTACGAATATGTTTTCGCGCTCCAATACTTTATAGGCCGGTATCGTTTGAGGTATTACAATCGGCATATATTATTCTCCTTTTTATTGAGGGTATGTGCGGCTACTTCTGGCTTTCCTCCAGGGCGTTAAGGAGATCCTCAAGGATATCGCTTTCGCCCTCTATGCCCACCGAAAGGCGGACGAGGTTGTCGCTTATTCCCGCCGCGATGAGGTCGGTGTCCGAAAGCTGCCTGTGGGTTGTGCTTGCCGGGTGCAGGACACAGCTTCGGCAGTCGGCTATGTGCGTGACGATGGCAAAGAGCCTTAGCGCCTTCTGGAACCTGGCGGCGGCTTCCCTGCCGCCCTTTATACCGAAGGTCACCATGCCCGACGCCATGCCTCCGTCAAAATATTTTTGCACCTTGTCAAAGTTCGCGTCGCCGGGCAATCCCGCGTACTTGACCCACTCCACCGCGGGATGGCCCTTAAGCATTCGGGCCACCGCCAGGGCGTTGCTGCTGTGCCTGGGCATCCTAAGGTGCAGGGTTTCTATCCCTTTCATTGTTAGCCACGCGTTCATTGGCGCCATCTGCGCGCCGAAGTCCCTCATCCCTATTACTCTCGCGCGGGTAATGTAGGCCGCGGCCCCCGCGTCTTTGGCAAACACCATACCGTGATAGCTGGCGTCGGGCTCGTTAAAGCGGGGATATCGGGGATTGCCGAGGTAGGGGAATTTGCCGTCGTCGACAATTATGCCGCCTACGCTGGCGGCGTGCCCGTCGAGGTATTTGGTGGAAGAATGAACCACTATGTTAACACCGTGCTCGATTGGGCGGCAGATTACGGGGGTTGTAAGCGTGCTGTCCGCCATAAGGACTATGCCGTGCTTTTGGGCTACGGCGGCAATCCTTGCGAAGTCGGGCACTAACATCGCGGGGTTGGCGAGGGTTTCTATAAAGATAAGCTTGGTTTTGGAGTCTATGAGGGCTTCTATCTCGGCCTCGGTAGCCTCGCCGCCGAAGAAGCGGCACTCGATACCCAGTTTGCGCAGGGTGACATTAAACAGGTTGTAGGTGCCGCCGTATATCGTGGACATCGACAAGAAGTTGTCGCCCGCCTCGCAGAGGTTGGTTACGGCTATAAGGATAGCCGACATTCCGCTTGCGGTCGCCATCGCGCCTACGCCTCCTTCGAGAGCCGCTACCTTTTCCTCCAGATATCCCATAGTGGGGTTGCCGAGCCTGGTGTAGAAATAGCCCGACTTTTTGAGGTCGAAAAGGTCGCTCATCTCCTCGGGGGTTTCGTAATAGAAGGTAGTGCTTTGCACTATGGGAGCCACTCTGGGCTCTCCGTTTTTGGGCTTGTAGCCCGCCTGCACGCATTTTGTGGCGATGTTTTTCATCTTGTCCCTCTTTATCTGTAATTTTGTTCCTTAAGCGCCCTTTGGATTTCGCGCTTTGTGTCTTTTTCCATTATGTCGCGGCGTTTATCCTGCCCCTCTTTGCCCTTGGCGACCCCCAGCTCGGCTTTTATAAGCCCTTCTTTGAAATAAAGCTTTGTTACCACAAGGGTGTAGCCCTTTTGCTCTACCTTGGCTTTAATCTTGTTTATCTCGTGCCTGTGCAGCAGAAGCCTTCTCGTCCTGTACGGGTCGGGCCTGTACATCGACGCCATTTTGTAGGGCGAAATGTGGGCGTTAAGAAGGAGCACCTCGCCGTTTTTTACAACAGCGTAGCTTTCTTTGAGGTTGATATTCCCAAGCCTTACGCTCTTTACCTCGGAGCCTAATAGCTCTATTCCCGCCTCGTAGGTTTCCTCTATGAAGAAGTCGTGGTAGGCCTTCTTATTTGTGACAATAGTCTTGAAATTTGCCATCTTAACCCAGCGGATTTGTTTAATAAGTATACCATATAAATAAAAAAAAGGCTATAAATTATATAGCCGATTCTTTATGGTATTAGGTTATTGGTTGTTGTTTTAGCCCAGCCTGGCCCTGAGAAGATAAACTACGAAAAACAGTATCGAGCAAACAAGTATCGAGCCTGAAATTATCATTGTCCATCTTTTGAATTTGCTGTCCAGAGTCTTGGCTTTGTTTTTACCAAAGAAAGATTCGGCCGCGCCCGTTATAGCGCCGAGATTAGTTTCGTTGCCCTCCTGTAGGATGACGATAATTATCATCGCTATGGAGAGCAGAACCATCATCACCATGAAGATTATAGACAAGACATTATAAAACAAATACCAATCCATTAACTTGACCTCCGCACCCTATACGGAATGCTTTGCTATTATAGCACGAAAAATATCGGCAATCAAGCATTTTATTGCCTTTTTGACGGAGTTTTAAGCGTGTTATGGCAAGATTTTTATGTCTTGCATTGTTTGGCGCGATTGTGATATAATACTTTAAGCCTTTGCCGAAAGGAAAAGGTAAATATTGTAAAAAGGAGATAACGCTTTATGATTAAATACAAATGCACAGTGTGCGGAGCCCAGTTTGAAGTAAAAGAAGGAGAAACCCCCGTTTGCCCCGTCTGCAAAGCGACAGACGACAAGCTTATAGTGGTAGGCAAGAGCATTAAGGGCACAAAGACAGAGGCCAACCTCAGGGCTGCCTTCGGCGGCGAGTCCGAAGCCACCAACAAATACACCTATTTCGCGAGCGTGGCAAAGAAAGAAGGCTACGAGCAAATCGCCGAGATATTCCTAAAGACCGCCGGCAACGAGAGAGAGCACGCCAAACTTTGGTTCAAGGCCCTTGAAGCCCTCGGCGGCACCGCCGAAAACCTTGTCAGCGCCGCCGCCGGCGAACACTACGAGTGGACGGAAATGTACGCCACCTTCGCCAAAGAGGCCGACGAGGAAGGCTTCCCCGATCTCGCCGAGAAGTTCAGAAAGGTAGCCGCCATCGAAAAGACCCACGAAGAAAGATACCGCAAGCTTCTCGCCAATGTCGAGGCCAAGGCCGTATTCGAGAAAGCCGGCGTCGTGCTGTGGGAATGCCGCAACTGCGGGCACCTGCTTCTTGCGACCAGCGCTCCCGATGTCTGCCCCGTGTGCGCCCATCCGCAAAGCTACTTCGAACTGAGAGCCGAAAACTATTAATATCGGCTTATCGGGGGGCCCCATGATAGAAGACAAAGCGTTTTTTAAGATAAGCTACGGGCTTTATCTGCTTACCGCGAGGGACACAAACGGCCGCGACAACGGCAGTATTAACAATACAGTCGTAATGCTGACCGATCAGCCCAAGCGCATAACCGTGAATGTCAGCCGCGACACCTACACCAACGAAATAATCAAGAGAACAGGGTTATTTAATGTGTCGGTGCTCACCGAGTCGGTGCCGTTCGAGCTGTTCAAGCGCTTCGGCTACCAGAGCGGAAGGACGGTAGACAAGTTCGAGGGCTTTACAACCCCCACCGAAAGGGCGGAAAACGGTATTTTATACCTTAAGGATTATTCCAACGCCCTCATATCTGCAAAGGTTTCGGACGCGCACGACTACGGCACCCATACGCTGTTTGTCGCCGAAGTCACCGAGGCAAAAGTACTAAACGACCAGCCCTCGGTAACCTACTGCTATTACTCCTCGAACATCAAGCCCAAGGCCAATACCGCGGGCAAGAAAGGCTATGTCTGCACCGTTTGCGGATATATCTACGAGGGCGAACCACTGCCGGAGGATTTTATCTGCCCGATATGCAAGCATCCCGCAAGCGCTTTTGTCAAACTTCAATAACCAAAGAGGCCGCCGGAAAGGCGGCCTTTTGCTTAGCGCTAAAGGAAGCCCAAAAGGCTTCTTTTTTTGTTGTAAAACCCAAAGCGTAAATAATAATTGGAGCGGACAACAATGCTATGCTATAATAGCGGTATATGAAAAAAGAAGTTAAAGAAGCCGGGATACTTTTGCATATAAGCTCTTTGCCGTCGGAGCACGGTATAGGCACTTTGGGTAAGGAAGCCTACCGCTTCGCCGATTTTCTGGCGGAGGCCGGGCAAAAGTATTGGCAGGTATTGCCCCTCGGGGTTACGGGCTACGGCAATTCGCCCTATCAATGCGCCTCGTCCTTCGCGGGCAACCATTATTTTATTGATTTGGACCTTCTCTCCGAAGAAGGGCTTATCGAGAAGCACGAATACCAGAATATCAATTGGGGCGGCAACCCCGAAAGGGTCGATTTCGGGCAGATATACCGGCACAGGGGAGAGGTTCTTTCTCTGGCCGCGAAGAGGTTTAATAAGCAGTCCAAAGATTACATACGCTTCTGCAAAAAGCAGGCGCCTTGGCTTGACGATTACGCCCTTTATATGGCTATTAAGGAAAGCTTCGGCATGGCAAGCTTCGATAATTGGGATAAGGATTTAACCATCAGAAAGCCCGAGGCGCTTGCCGCCTTCGCCGCCGAACATAAAGAAAGGATAGATTATTATAAGGTTACCCAATACTTTTTTTATAAACAGCATTTCGCGCTTAAGGCTTACCTTAGCTCAAAAGGGATAAAGCTTATCGGGGATATCCCTTCTTACACCGCCTACGACAGCGCCGATGTGTGGGCAAACCCCAGACTGTTCGAGCTGGACGAAAACCTAAAGTGCAAAAGGGTGGCGGGCGTCCCGCCCGACGCATTCTCCGAAACGGGGCAGCTTTGGGGCAACCCCTTATATAACTTTGAGGAAATGGGAAAGGATAACTTCGCCTGGCTTAAATCCAGGATACTTCACGCCCTAACCCTTTGCGACATCGTGAGGGTGGACCACTTCCGCGCCTTCGAAAGCTATTATGCAATACCCGAGGGCAGCAAGGACGCAACCGCGGGCGAATGGATTGAGGGCCCCGGCATAGGGTTTTTCAAGTCGCTTAAGATGGATAAATCCCGCATTATCGCCGAGGACCTCGGAATTATAACCGACAAGGTAAGGGAGCTTATCGAAAAGACGGGCTTTAAGGGCATGAAGGTTTTGCAGTTTGCCTTCGACGGCAGGAAGGACAACGAATACCTTGCCCGTAACTTCAAAAACTCCAACTGTATTGTCTACACGGGCACCCACGACAACGACACGACAAAGGGCTGGTTCTACGCCTCAAGCCATAAAGAGCGCTTCGGGATAATAAAAAGCGTGCCCGAAATGTACTGTTATCCTCCCGCCGAGGCGCTTATCCGCTACGCCATGAAAAGCAAGGCTTCTCTTGCGGTTATACCGATGCAGGATTATCTGGATTTAGGGAGCGAGGCCAGGATGAACACCCCCGCTACCGCTTACGGCAACTGGGAATGGAGGCTGAACAAGGGTTACTATAATAAGGAACTTATTGGATATATCAAAAAACTTACAAAACTGCGCAAGAGGTAAGATATGTTAGTTATTAATGTCACTTATTATGTCAAGAAAGGGCAAAGGGATAAGTTTTTATCCGAAATAAGGGCGCACGGCATAGACGCCGCCTCTAAGGCGGAAAAGGGCTGCCTGGCCTACGATTATTACTTCTCACCAGATAACGAGGATATACTTTTCCTCAACGAGATTTGGGAAAGCGAAGAAGACCTGAAGGCCCACGCCGAGGCACCGCATTTTGCCAAAGTGCAGGAGCTTAAAGCTGTTTATACCGACAATGTGGAGCTTGTGAAATTTTCGGCGGAGAAGCTATAAAAGGTTTTTCATTTGCCGGCATCGTTCATTTTTAGTTAAGCCTTTCAGGCTTAGTTTGGCTTGTATTTAACGGCGTTTTTCTGTCAATACTCCTCTTCGGAGGGTATGATGAGAAAGATTGCCGTTATTTTTTTGTTGATTGTTTTTGCAGCGGCGCTTGCCGCCTGCACGCCGTCTAAGAGCGGCTATGTGAGGATACATATCAGGGCTAATTCGGATTCCGAGGCCGACCAACAGGTTAAGCTGGAGGTAAGGGACCAGATTGTGGCTTACCTTACACCCCTTCTGAAGGATTGCAAATCGGCAAAGGAAGCTAAGGAGATTATAGAAAGCCGCCTGGACGAAATCGAGGAGGTGGCAAACGGCGTATTGGCGGGAAGCGGGTACGGGGCGAGGGCTTCCCTTACAAACGAATACTTCCCCGAAAAGGATTACGGAAATCTTACGCTTGAGGCGGGCAATTACGACGCCCTCGTGGTAAGGCTCGGGTCGGGAGAAGGCGCTAACTGGTGGTGCGTTGCCTTTCCGCCCCTTTGTTTTGTGCCTTCGGACGGTGAGGGAAGGGTTTATAAATCAAAAATTATGGAAATAATCGAGAGAAATAAGGATAGATGGTATGACTAAGAAACTCATCAGCGGTTTGCTTTTGATTGCAGTACTATTTGCGGGCCTTGTCTTTTTTACCGATGTTTTTGCCGAGCAGGAAGAGGTTGCCGATGCCGCCGTCCTCAAAAGAGGCTCGACGGGCAATGTGGTGCGAACCATTCAGACGAGGCTAAAAAACTGGGGCTATTACAACGGCGCCGTAGACGGTATATACGGGCCAAAGACCGAAGCGGCGGTAAAGTATTTCCAGCGCACCAATAAGCTTGTCGTAGACGGCATTGTGGGGCCGAAAACCGCCGCCGCCATAGGGGTAACCCTTACGCAGGCAAGCGCGGGCACTGCTTCTTCCGCCGACTCCTACCTTCTTGCGCGGCTTGTCTACGCCGAGGCGAGGGGCGAACCGTATACGGGGCAGGTTGCCGTCGCGGCGGTTGTTCTCAACAGGGTAAGAAGTTCTTCCTTCCCCAACACCATAGCGGGCGTTATCTATCAGCCGTGGGCGTTCACTTGCGTAAACGACGGGCAGATTAACCTCACCCCCGACGAAACCGCCAAAAAGGCGGCAAACGACGCCCTGAACGGCTGGGACCCGACGCACGGATGCCTTTATTATTACAACCCCAAAACAGCGACCAACTCCTGGATCCGCTCCAAAGAGGTAAGGCTTACAATCGGATTGCATGTATTCTGCGTATAGGCGGTGAATTATGAAAGAAAAAAGACCGATAAAATTAGAACTGCTTATAGGTACCGTCATAGCCCTGGTGCTTGTGGCGGGGCTTGCGGTAACGCTGGCGTTCGCCGCCGATATGAAGGAAAAATACAACACCCACCTCGACAACCTGTATAAAAAATCCTTCATCGAAGCGATGGACTCGATAGACGACATCGAGATAAAACTTTCTAAGGTCAGCGTTTCGGAAGGCAGCCAGACCCAGAAAACCCTTCTTTCGGAAATCTGGATGAACGCCGAGATTGCCAAAAACAACCTCGCCCAGCTGTCGGGTAAGGACAGCAATATGGAAAAGATTATACAATTCCTGAACCAGATGGGCGACTACTGCCATTGCCTTTCCAAAAAGCTGCCGGACGACCCCTTAACCGACGAAGAAAAGGATAAGCTCGAATCCCTGTATAAAGTAGTGCAGAGCCTTAAGGCAAGCTTCAAGGAAGTTGACGAGGGGCTCAGGGGCGACGCCACCTTTGTCGGCAGGCTGGACGAAGGCATACAGATGCTCGGGGACTGCTACGAGCACTTCAATAACGACTCCAATATCGACTACCCCGAGATGATATACGACGGGCCGTTCAGCGACGCCACAGCCATCCGCGAAGCAAAATACCTTAACTCCCTGCCTAAAGTTACGCAGGAAGCCGCCGAGGCTCGGGCGCGCGAAATCTTCAAGGACGCCAAAGAAATCGCCTTTGTGGAAAAGACTATGGGCAGCATCCCCAGTTTTGTGTTCAGCGTGGCCACCGAAGAAGGCGAGGGGCTCGCGCAGATATCCGAGCAGGGCGGAAAGCTGGTGCTGTATACCTCCAGCCACGATAAAGGAGGCGCCGAGATCGATATCGAAGAGGCAACCGAAAAGGCTGAAGAAGTGCTTGTTACAATGGGCTACGAAAACCTGAAACTCGTATGGGTGACGCCCGGCGAGGGGGCGGTGTATCTCAATTATATCTTCTTCCATGACGATATCCTTTACTATCCCGATTTCGTCAAGCTTAAGGTTGGCGACGACGGTTGCGTGCTTGCCTTCGACGCCACGGGCTACGCCTACAACCATATAGACAGAAGCCTTGACCCGCCTTCCGCCACCCCCGAACAGGCAGCCGAAAAGGTAAGCAAGAAGCTCACCATAGTAGAGACCCGCACCGTGGTTATCCCCACAAAGTGGAACACCGAGATATTCGCCTACGAGTTCTTCTGCGAGCGCGAGGACGAAGAGTTTTATGTCTACATCGACGCCAACACATTGGAGGAAGTCGAGATAATGAAGGTTGTCAACAATATGGTTGTATAGGTATAATCTCCTGTTTCCCAATCAAAAAGGGCTCCTTCCGAGCCCTTTTTTTGTTATTCCGCTTTTGCGTTTATTAAGCTGTAGGTCAGGTTGTTCTCGACAATCTTTACGGGAATGTAAAAGCTTTCGTTGCGTGGGGAAACGCTGCTTCCCTTAAGAATGAAGGAGGACTTGGCGTACCATACCGATATCGGCTGCCCCGAGGGGGATTCGGTCTTGCGGAATACCGCTTTAAGGCACGCGACGGTTTGCTCCTGCTGCCCGCCGTTTCTGTCGGTATACCTGAGGGCGAAGTTGGTGGCGTCGTCGGATACGCTCACCGCGATTTTTTCCAGGCTGTCGGTATTGGGGCTAAGCACCTTGTATTCCGAACTGTAACCGCCGTCTATGTCGTACAGCCTTATGATGTTATACAAAAGCTCGTTGTCGGCGTAGCCGCCGTTGGCCTTTATTCGCTTGTAGTCGCCGCCGTTCTTGCTGTAATAAAAATACCTGCCCTCGTGATAAACCTTGTTCTCGTAGCTTACACCGTTATAATCTACCTTCTTGTAAGAAGCAAGAGAGGTGAAGCCGTTAAGAAGGCTCTCCGAGTACATTATTTCCTTGCCCTGCGTGTCAGTCGCGACTTTTGTCACTCTGGCGCTTCCCGACGAAAGTTTGAAGGGCTCTTCGCGCAGGCGCTCGATTTTATACTCGCCGCCCTTAAGCCTTTCGGAAACCACCGTGAGGGTACCGATAAGGGTGTCGCCCTCTTTAATCTCGTAGGTGAGCGTTTCTTTTTCCGCCCACGCTACGCCGGGTACGGGGGACTCGCTGGAGCAAGCCGTTATCATAACAGCTCCGATAGAAATGACGGCTATCATCAGTAGGGATAGGATAAGCTTTCTCATACTCCGAAACTCCCGTTTTGTCGGATTAATCGTCGCCCGCGCCCAGCATTTCGAGCTTGGACTTGGGAGGCACCGCCTTGCTGTCGCCGTGCTTTACGAATACCATAAGCAGTATTGCTATCACCACGCAGATGGTCGAATAAAGGAACAGATACTTGTTGCCGAATTTGTCCATAACTATACCCGCGATAAAGGGGGTTATGGCCTGGGCGCTCATGGTGGCGGTGTAGTAAAGGCCGGTATATTTGCCCACGCTGTCGGTGCTGGAGAGCTCGACAACCATGGGGAAGGTGTTAACATTGGCGATAATGAGGCCGAAGCCGGCTATCAGGTAGAATATCGTAAACAGGTAGATTACGGCGCTTCCCGGGTTGGCGGCAAAGAAGAATACAAGGATAAAAGATACAACAGCGAAAGCGAAGCCCATCATAATGGATTTGCGGCGGCCTATCTTTACCGCCAGGTAGCCTACGGGGATGAAGGCGATCGCCGAGATGCCCATAGATACGCCCGAAATGACACCGCCGAGCCCTTCCGAAAGGTTAAGGGTGCGGGTGATGTAAATCGAAAGGTTGCTGGTTACGGCGTTGTAGCCCATAAACCACATGAATATCGACGCGAGAATAAGGATAAAGGAAGTAAGCTTGGCTTTCTTAAGCTTATTTACTTCCTCGACATTTCCGCTTAGCAGCGCGCCGTCGTCGGACTTGATGGGCATATCCTCGTCGTTGGAGATGCCGTACTCTTCGCAGATTACCCTGCACTCCTCAACGAGCTTGGGCTCTTTTACGAGCAGCAGGAAGGCAGCGAGCAGGGCAAGCATTGCCGCCGCCACGCAGATGAATATCGCGATGTAGCCCGTGGGATTTATAAGAAGCACCACAGTATAAATTATAAAGGATATAGCGCCGCCCGCGCCGCCGGCGAGGTTAATCATTGCGTTGGCCTGGCTGCGCAAGGGCTTGGGCGTGACATCGGGCATGAGCGCGACCGCCGGGCTTCTATAAGTCGCCATGGCGATAAGCACAAGGAGCAGCACCACCATGTAAGCGGCGAGGGAGCCCGCGTTTCTCATCGTTATTGTGTTGTTAACCTGATTGCTGGCGAAGGTGTTTATGCCGGGCTTTACAAACTTGACATAGCCATCCGAGAGAGTTATCTCGCCCTTCTTGTTAAGCGAATCGCTTCCGTCAGGGTTTTTGTAAGGATTAAGCGCTATCTTAAGGTAATCGTCCAGGGAATCTATGCCGTTCAGCTTAAGGTAAGCGTGGTCGCAGTAGTCCGAGTTCTCTTTGCCCTTCTCAAAAAGCATTGTGTAAAGGGCTTCGGCATCGTAGGTTTTTCCGCTGTCGTCTACATAGGTGTAGCCGTCTACCCAGGTTTGGGTTATTTCCTGGCGGAGAGCCATAGCCTTCTTGAGCTGTCCGTTTGCCGAAACGGGCACGAACACCATAAGAAGCACCGAAGCTATCGTGCCAAGCACTATATAGGGCGTGCGCTTGCCGTACTTGGTGTTGGTCTTGTCCGAAAGCTTACCGAACAAAGGCAGCAAAAACAGGGACAAAAGGTTATCGAGGCCCATTATAAACCCGCGCCACATATTGCTGAGGCCGTAGGCGTTCTCGAGAAGCAGCGGCACAACATAGTCGTAGGCGGTCCAGAAAACCATAATAATGGCGAAAGCTGTGCCTACTTTTAATGTTTTGATGTAGTCAAGTTTCATCCTCTCTCTCCTTCTTTTATGTATTATGATACATAAATTAAAATCTCAGTTAACTAAATCAGTATAACACAAAACATCAAAATATCAAGCCCGAAAGTTTTCAATTTTGTTTTTTTGATGTATAATAAATGACATGGACGCCGCCAGATTTTTGCCCATTGCCCCAACCACCCTCGATAAGCGGGAGCTTAACATGATGAACCCCGCCGTGCTTTCCTTTGTGGGCGACAGCGTGCAGACTCTGTATGTGAGGGCGGCGCTCGCGGCTTTAAGCGGCGAAAAGGCGGGGCCTTTGCACCGCAAGGCTTCGGCGTTCGTTAACGCCACAAGCCAGGCGCAGGCGCTAAAGCATATCCTTAGCGTACTTACCGAGGAGGAGCTCGCCGTGTACAAGCGTTGCCGTAATGTCAAAAAACCGACCTCGGCAAAGAACTCGACGATTATCGACTACCGCATTGCCTCAGGCTTCGAGGGCGTGGTCGGATATCTGTATCTGGGCGGCTTTCACGAAAGGCTGGCCGAGCTTATGGAGCTCGCTTACGCCGAAAACGGCGCCCAAACCAGCGAAACGGAAACCCAAAAGGAGACAAAATGATTATAGAAGGCATTAATGCCGTCGGCGAGGCACTGGGCGGCGGGCTTACGGTAGAAAAGCTATATATCCAAAAAGGCGCCTTCTCCGACAGGCTCAACAGGCTTGTCGCCGAGGCGAGAAAGCAAAACATCCGGGTGCAGTTTACCGACAAGGAAGCCCTGGACAGAATGAGCGAGGCAAAGCGCCATCAGGGCGCCATTGCCGTCGTGACAGAGTTTGTGTACGCCAACTTCGACGCCCTCACCGAGGCGGCCTGTTCGGACAAAGCGCCGGTGCTTTTTGTCCTTCTCGAAGGCGTTGAGGATCCGCACAACCTGGGCGCCGTAATAAGGGTTGCCGACTGCGCGGGGGCAACGGGCGTCGTCATACCCAAGCACAGAAACGCCACGGTAAACGAAACTGCGATCCGCACAAGCGCGGGCGCCGCGGCATATGTGCCCATTGCCAAGGTTACAAACATAAACGACGCCGTAAGAAAGCTGAAGGATATGGGCGTTACGGTATACGCCGCCGACATGGACGGCGCCTCAGTTTACGAAACCGACCTCACGGGTAATGTCGCCATTGTGATAGGCGGCGAGGGTAAAGGAGTAAACGCCCTGACCAAAAAGCTTGCCGACGGCGTTATATCTTTGCCTCAGCTCGGCAAGGTAAACTCGCTTAACGCCTCGGTGGCGTGCGGCGCGCTGCTTTACGAGGCTGTAAGGCAGAGGCAACAAAAGTAGATGATGGATAAAGCGATAAATAATCTCCCTCAGGACGCTTCCGAAGAGCTCGGGCTTTTATTGAAGGCGCAGGCGGGGGATTCCGAAAGCATCGAAAGGCTTATCGTTAATTACAAATCGCTTGTGCGAAGGATAGCGCGGGCGGGGTTTTTTCTTGCCTCGGGAGGCGACGGGGAGGACCTCATACAGGAAGGCACAATCGGGCTGCTTAAAGCTATCAGGGAATTCAAGGCGGGCAAAAGCAAGGCAAGCTTCGCCGCCTTCGCCTCGGTTTGCATCCGAAACAAGATAAACGACGCCCTTAGGGCATACTCCCGCGAAAAGCACAAGGCGCTCAACACGGCCTCAAGCCTTGCTGTCGGCGAAAACGAAGAGGAGTTTTTGCCCGAGGCGACCGATTTGTTGTCGCCCGACCCCGTCGCGAGCTACATAGACGAGGAAGAAACCGAGGGCTTCTACCGCAAGGTAGACAGTGTCCTTACCCCCAGGCAGGCAAAGGCGCTCAGGCTTTACCTCGAGGGGTATTCGTACAAGGAAATCGCCTCAGCCCTGAAAATTTCGTCAAAAGCGGTGGATAACGCTCTTCGGGCTGCCAAAGAGAAAATCAAAAAAAGCGGAATATTATTCAAAGAGGACAACAAATGAAGCTTGGTATAGTCGGACTTCCCAATGTAGGAAAAAGCACACTGTTCAACACCATAACGCAGGCGGGGGCGCAGGTCGCCAACTACCCCTTTTGCACCATAGAACCCAATGTGGGCATAGTCGCCGTGCCCGACGAAAGGCTGTATAAGCTCGCGGCGCTGTACAACTCCCAAAAAATCACCCACGCCGTAATCGAGTTTGTGGATATCGCGGGGCTGGTTAAAGGCGCCAGCCGCGGCGAAGGCTTAGGCAATAAGTTCCTTTCCCACATCCGCGAGGTGGACGCCATAGTGCATGTCGTGCGCTGTTTCGACGACCCCGAAATAATCCATGTCGAGGGAAGCATAGACCCGATAAGGGATATCGAAACGATAAATCTGGAACTCGTTCTTGCCGATTTGGAATCCCTAACCAAAAGAATTGACAAAACAAAAGCCTCCGCAAAAGGCGGCGACAAGAAGTATCTTGCCGAGCTGGAGATACTCGAAAAGATACACGCCGCGCTTGCCGAAGGAAAGCCCGCCCGAAGCGTAAAGCTTAAGGATGAGGAAAAGGAGTTTGCCGACGGGCTGTTCCTGCTCACGCAAAAGAAGGTAATCTATGTCGCCAACACGGCCGAGAACGAAGCCGAGGACAACGAGTATGTCAAAAAGGTAAAGGCCTACGCAGAGGCTGAAGGAAGCGAAACGGTGGCTCTCTGCGCCAGGCTGGAGGCGGAACTTGCCGCCCTTCCTCCCGAAGAGCGCGCGGAGTTTATGGAGGCCATGGGCATAGAGCGCTCGGGCCTGGACAAGCTTATAACATCGTCATACAGGCTTTTGGGGCTTATGAGCTACCTTACGGCGGGCGAAAAAGAAACACGGGCGTGGACAATTTCCGTGGGCACCAAAGCGCCGCAAGCCGCGGGCAAAATCCATACCGACTTCGAAAAAGGCTTTATCCGCGCCGAGGTCGTAAATTACGAAACCCTGTTGGAGTGCGGCTCCTACGCCGCCGCCAAAGAAAAGGGCAAGGTAAGAAGCGAAGGCAAGGATTATGTCATGCAGGAAGGCGATGTGGTAATTTTTAGATTCAATGTGTAGTAAATAAGATAAGGGCTTGATATTCGGCGGGAATCGTTATATAATATTAAATATCTATCGGGCCGAACCAAGGAAGGTTTGGTAAAACGGGAGAATAGTATGGCTCAAAAACCATTGTCCAACGCCAAAATTTTTTCGGCTACCTGGACCGAAAAAGACGAAGCGCTTCTTATCGATTTGCTCAACCGCAAAATTAACGAGATAAAATTCGATATCCGCGAAGCCGAATCGCCTTACATAAAAGCCCGCCTGCGCGCCAAGCGCAAGGAATACAAGGCAATCCTCGCGAAGGTTATAACCGGCGACTACAACAGCAATGTCATAGCCGCCGAGCTTGCCTCGGCAAAGCTCGCCTTGGCTTCCGAGCGCAACAAGCAGGTTAAGTCCCTGGGCAAATACGCCGACAGGTACTCCGAAGTAGACTTCGACTTCAAAACCTTCTTCGGCAAAACCAGGTACTACGGCGCGGGGCTGCCCTTCTTTATGGTGCTCATCCTCGCCGTCATGGCGTGTTTTATGCTTATAAGCTTTATTCTTCCCGCCGCCACCATCAACTCGATAGAAGATTCGATTTCCAGCGACATCAAGCTCTCGGTTACCTCTATCGCCTACATAAGGCTTGGCCCCGGCGAGCAGGATTTCCGCGTGCCCAACGACGGCAACTGGCCCAAGGGCACCTACCAAACCCCCAACGACTACCTACCCAACGGTGTCGAATACAAGGCTCCCGACGGCACCGTGCCCGAATATGTCTTCCTCTACGCCGACCTCAAGATGGTGTCCATAGACATCACGGCGGTGGATATGCTAAAGGCCGTGTTCCGCATGCCCATGTTCAGCCGCAACAGGGTTGATTTCATTGAAAACCTCGACCAGATGCAGGGCAGAAGCTGGTACTACATCCGCTTCATGAACGCCGAAAACCGCCTTAACAGCATGGAAATCGTCAAGGACGCCAGCGGCAAATACGACTGGACGGCGATTGTCCGCTACATAGCCACAAACGGCGCGGTTGTCTGCCTCTGGGTTACGGTAATCCTTTGTTTGGCAGAGCTCATACTTTGCGTCTTCAGGATGTTCACCTATACCTCCAGGAGGCTGCATGTCATACCCATACTTATCCTGTTGTTCGGGCTTCTCACGATGATTATGCCCGCTTTCGCCGAGGTCGAGGCGCTGAACGGAGACGGAATTTTATCCGCCCTTACCGGCTACTTCACCCCCTACTTCGACGAATTCCTTGCCGAAAGCAGCTTACAGATAATCATTAACCTTCTGTACCTCATAGTGCTCGTGGCGGTGCCCATCCTTCTCATAATCCTGCCGCTCGTAATGCACAACCGCCAGCCCAAGCCCATCACATTTGTGCCCAAGGGCAACAGGCCGCACATCTACGGCCCCAACGAGCTTCCCGTCAAGCCCGGGCAGGTGCCCCGCTACGGCATAGCTCCCGCCGACCAATACCGCAAGCGCTAACCGACGCACATCAACCCGCAAAAGCATAATTATATACTGATACGATAAACTGTTTGTGGAGCGACCTTTTGCCGCTCCACAATTAAATTCGGAGAATTATCGTCAAAAGAGGCAGCATGTTCGAAAATATAAAGAGCGACATAAACGCCGCAATGGAGAGAGACCCGGCGGCACAAAGCAAGCTACAGGTTCTTCTAACCTACAGCGGCATAAAGGCCATGATTTATTACCGCGTAGCCCATTGGTTCTATGCCAAGGGCTGCAAGTTCTTCGCCTTTTTGCTCAGCGCCCGCGCCAAGAGAAAGACGGGCATCGATATCCACCCCGGCGCCGTAATAGGCAAGGGTATGTTTATAGACCACGGCGTCGGCGTCGTAATAGGCGAAACCACCGAGATAGGCGACAATGTCACCATCTATCAGGGAGTCACCCTGGGCGGCACGGGCAAGGATGTCGGCAAGCGCCATCCCACCATCCGCGACAATGTTATGATTTCGGCGGGCGCCAAAATCCTCGGCCCTGTAGTTATAGGCGAGGGCTGCAAGGTAGGGGCCGGCTCGGTTGTCCTTAAGGATGTGCCCCCGCACAGCACCATAGTGGGCGTCCCCGGCAGGGTTGTAAGGATGCACGGCGTAAAATATAACGATCTGGACCAGAAGCTCCCCGACCCCATACTTGAGGAGTTTGCGCGCATAAACAAGCGCCTTGCCGCGCTTGAGGATCAGCTTGGCGTCGAAAGCTGCCGCTACTCGATTTCCAACCAGGTAATAAACGACGACGATAAAGATAAACCAAAAGGACAAAACAATGCTTAAGTTCTATAACACTCTCACCCGTACAAAGCAGGATTTCGAGCCCCTCGGCAAGGCCGTAACGATGTACTCATGCGGCCCTACCGTGTACAGCTACGCCCACATAGGCAACCTGCGCACCTACATTTTTATGGACCTTGTGCGCCGCGCCCTGCGCTACGAAGGATACAAGCTTAAGGGCGTCCTGAACATCACCGATGTAGGCCACCTCATGGCGGACAGCGACGACGGCGAAGACAAAATGGTGCAGGCAAGCCGCGCCGAAAAGAAGAGCCCGTGGGAAATAGCCGAATACTACACCAAGGTGTTCTTCGAGGATTTGGGAAAATTGAATATCGGAAGGCCCGAAATTATAGCCAAAGCCACCGACCACATAAACGACATGATAAAATATGTGGAGGCGCTGCTCGAGGCGGGCTACGCCTACGAAACCTCCGACGGCATTTACTTCGACATTCAGAAATTTGAAGGCTACGGCAAGCTGTCGGGCGCCAAGCTGGACGAGCAAATCGCCGGCGCGCGCGTAGAGGTAAACAGCGAAAAGCGCCACCCCGCCGATTTCGCCCTTTGGAAAAAGGCCGACCCCCTGCACATCATGCAATGGGACAGCCCCTGGGGCAAAGGCTACCCCGGCTGGCACATCGAGTGCTCGGTTATGAGCCAGAAGTACCTCGGCGAAGTCTTTGACATCCACAGCGGCGGCGTAGACCACATACCCATCCACCACGAAAACGAGATAGCCCAGAACGAGGCGCTAACCGGCAAGCAAAGCGTAAACTACTGGCTGCATGGCGAGTTTATGCTTGTTGACGGCGGCAAGATGAGCAAAAGCCTGGGCAACACCTACACGATAGCCCAGCTTGAGGAGAAGGGATACAGCCCCATGGACTTCCGTTTCTTCTGCCTCAACGCCCACTACCGCAAGAAGCTAAACTTCACCTTCGACGGTATGGATGCCGCAAAGGTAAGCCGCGAGAGGCTTCTCAACCAGCTTGCCCAGCACAAGGCTTCCCCCGCCAAAACGCCCGCCGAAACTCTCGCGAAGTACCGCTCCGAGTTTAAGGCGGCAATAGAGGACGACCTCAACATCCCTCTTGCTTTGGGAGTACTGTTTACGGCGGTTAAGGAGCCCAAAAGCATAGATATCTACAATCTGGCCTTAGAGTTCGACAAGGTGTTCGGGCTGTCTTTGGACAAGCTACCCGCGCCCAAGAAAGAGGAGAGCGCCCCCCTGCCGCCCGAAATCGCCGAGCTTGTGGAGCAAAGGGCAGCCGCCAAGAAAAACAGGGATTTTGCCCTTGCCGACAGCCTGCGCACCCGCATAAACGAGATGGGATACAACATTCTTGACACCAGGGACGGCGTTGTCGTCACGCCGATAGAAAAATAAGATGAAATGCCCTCATTGCCAAATCGAGATAGGCTGTAAGACTACCTTATGCCCCTTGTGCCATGTGCCGTTCAGCGGAGGCGCGTTGTCCGAGGCGCTTAAGCTTCCCCGCGCCTATCCAGCCAGGAAGAGGGCTTCTTTATTTTCGACAACCCTTTTCGACAAGATTTACCTTGGCATCGCCGTCTATCTTTCGGCGATAGCGCTTGGCACCGAATACATCGTAACCGAAAACCTCAAATTGTCTTTCTTCATAATGGCGGCGCTTGCTTACATCTACATTTCCATACGGTTTACCATACAAAACTTCGGGTATTTCAGCCAGAAGGTTGTTATGCAAACCATAATGCTCACGATAGTCGCGATAATCGGGCGCAAGCTTTTGCCCCGCCCGCTGTTTATCTACGAGTATGTGCTTCCCTCGCTGTATATCCTGGCGATGCTAACCGTTTCGGTTTTCATCGTAATTAACCACAGGCACCCGCAAAAATACCTTCTTAATCTTCTTTCGATAGCCTTGCTCGGTATGCTGCCTTTTGTCGTGCTTCTGTTTACGGATTCCTCCTTCAAGCTGTTGTCGATACTCACGGCGTCGCTCGGAGGGCTTATAGTAATTGTCACGCTGATATTCTCGCACAAAAAGATAAAACAGGAGCTTATAAGGCTGTTCCACACCTGAGCGGATGTTCTTAATTACATTAATTTATGATATAATTATATAAAGTATGAAATGTCTGTTGCTTATAAATTCCTCGAGCGGTAACGCCGACGGCGTCGACGGGGACAAAGAGCTTATCGCCGCGCTAACCAAAGCCTACGGCATAGTTCACAAAAAAGTATATAAAGCCGAAGACCGCTTCGACATAGCTAAGGAAAGCGAGGGCTACGATATCCTCGTTCTTTGCGGGGGCGACGGCACCTTTAACTATGCGATAAACGCCCTGCGCGACAAAAACATAGAGCTTTACTATATACCCTGCGGCACCTTTAACGACTGCGCGCACACCCTCAAAAAGCTGGACTCCGCCAACACCCAAAGAGGGCAGTTTAAGCTAGACCTCGGCGAGATAAACGGCAGGCTGTTTTCTTATGTCGCCGCCGCGGGCAGCTTTACCCCCATAGGCTACCTTCCCAAAAGCAAGCACAAAAAGGTTTTCAAAAGGCTTGTTTACTACCTTTACGCCTTTAAGGAATACAAAGTCCACCGAATAAACGCCTCCGTTAAGGCCGACGATCGCTCCTTCGAGGGCTGCTACACCCTCATTATGGCGGTGAACTCGAGGTATGTTTTCGGCTTCAACTTCAACAGGCTGTTTAACCTAAACGACGGCAAAGGCCAGCTCCTCCTGATAAAAGCGCCTACGGGGCCATTAAGGCTTATAAAAATGTTTTTTCTTTTCTTCAGGGCGTTCTTTATCGGCTTTAAGTCGGAGTACGAAAGCGAGAATATCAAATTCGTTTCTTTCCGCCGCTGCCTCATCCGCCTGGACAAACCCCAGGACTTCTGCGTAGACGGCGAAAGGCTTACAAGCGGGCTCGCCAACGAAATCTGCATGCATAAAGAGCGGGGCAGGGTAATTCTTACGGGAACTAAGGATTTTTTGTCTAAATAACTTATTTTTGGTAAAAATCGCTTTACATAATATATAAATAATTCTATAATGTGTTATAGCATTTTGTAGTGCCGCGGTTAACCGCGTCCTTGCATCCCCCAAGGGATGCCATCAGTCCAAAAGGAGGTAAAGCATGAACAAGTACCAACTGTTATTCATCATCGAGAACAGCCTCAGCGAGGAAGACAAGACCGCCCTTATCGATAAGTTCAGCGATCTCATCGTCAGCCTCGGCGGCACGGTCAATGGTATCGACAAGTGGGGCACCCGCACCCTTGCCTATCCCATCAACTACAAGACCGAAGGCTATTATGTTCTCATCAATTTCGAGTCCGGCCCCGACGCCCCCATCGAAATCGACAGGCAGATGAGAATCAACGACGGTATCGTCCGCCAAATGATAACAAAAAAAGTCTAGGAGCAGCAAATGAACAAGGTTATCTTAATCGGAAACCTTACGAGGGATCCCGAAACTAACACCACCAACAGCGGCATTAAGGTTTGCAAGTTCACTATCGCCGTCAACCGCAATTACAGCTCCGTAGACGGCACAAGGCAAACAGACTTCCTTCCCGTTATCTGCTGGCGCAACCAGGCCGAAAACTGCGGGAAGTTCCTGCGTAAGGGCAGCAAGGTCGGCATTTGCGGTTCTATACAGACCCGCAGCTACGACGGCCCCGACGGCTCCAAGCGCTATGTAACCGAAATAGTCGCCGACGAGGTACAGTTCTTAAGCACCCGCTCCGAAGGTTTCCCCGATGATACCGAGCTCTTAGAAAGGCGCAAGGTAGAGGAGCTCCAGCCCATACCGGACGGAGATCTCCCCTTCTAACATTTCTTATCAATAAGGTAAATTAAGGAGAGCGTATAAAATGAGCAAAGATGTAAAACAAAGCGGAATGAAGCATTCGTCCAGAAGGAAGGTTTGCAGCTTCTGTGTAAATAAGGTAGAGGATATCGATTACATCACCCTCGCCAAAGAAATCGAGAGAAACGACAAGGGCATAGACAAGAGCGGCGAGAAGCGCCCGCGCTATGTCACCGAGAAGGGCAAAATCATACCCCGCCGTATGTCGGGCGTATGCCTCAAGCACCAGAGGATGCTCGCGCAGGCTATCAAGAGAGCCCGCATAATGGCCCTGCTTCCCTTCAAAGGAGAATAACAAAAAAAGAAGCCGGCACAATGCCCGTATTTTTTATTACGCAAATATCGCCCGCGACAAAGCCATTCTGCGCCGGATTCCGCGGGCGTTTTTGTTTAGTCCCGCGTATATTGACTATGAGCCTCTTATCATTGTATAATTTCAAGGGGAGGTATCCATGAAAACATTTTTGCAAAGCAAGTGTTGGGCGCTCAGGTGGGAGGACTGCTACCCTCTGGGCAACGGCAATATCGGGGTTATGGACAGCTGCAACCCCCTGTACGACAGCATCTGGCTGAATGACGATACCTTCTGGTCGGGCTACGGCAAAGACAAATCCGTCGAGGCGCCCGGCGCTTTGGCGGCGGCAAGAGAGGCTATCCTTGCCGACAAGTTTTCCGAGGGCGAAAAGATTATCAACAGGCGTATGCTTGCCCAGTATACCGAGTCCTACCTTTCTTTAGGCAGGCTTGTTTTTTCGGGTTATCCCCTGTTCATTACAAAATACCGCCGCTGCCTCGACATAGACAACGCCATACTAAGGTATTCCTTTAAGGCCTTCGGCGCGCCCTGCGAGTCCGAAAGCTTTGTTTCCTACCCCGCGGGCTGCTATGTAAAGAAAATGGAATTCGGCTTCGTAAACCGCTGCCGCATGGACTTCCAGACATTATTAAAAGGCGGCACAATCTACGAGGACGGCATTTTCTGGATAAGGGTGCAGGCGCCCTCCCGAGTTTACCCCAACTACCACTACACCGCCAAGCCCATCGTCTACGACTCCAAAAACAAGGGCATGACGGCATGGTGCGGCATAAAGATTGTAACCGACGGCAAGCTCCACTACCTAATGGGGGGCATGAGGATTTTAGACTTCCGCAAGCTCGAGCTTTACATGGTCACAAGGACAACCTACTCCGACCAAAACCCCCGCAAGTACATAAAGAAAAAGCTGGAGGCGGCTGTAGAGAAGGGCTACAAGGCGTTAAAGGCCGAGCATATAGCCGATTATAAATCCTTATACGACAGAGTGAGCTTCACCCTTAACGGCAGCGAAATGTCACCCCAAAGCACGCGTAAGGCGCTAAAGGCCTGCGAAAAGGGCGCGCCCTCGCCCGAGCTTGTGGTGACGCTGTTTAACTTCGGGCGGTATCTCACCATCGCTTCCTCCAGGGAAGGGACTTTGGCAACAAACCTTCAGGGCATCTGGAACCGCTCCATTCGCCCGCCGTGGTCCAGCAATTACACCGTAAACATAAACACACAGATGAATTATTGGCCCGCCGAGGTTTGCAACCTTAGCGAATGCCACAAGCCGCTGTTCGAACAGATAAAAAAGATGGCGGCGTCGGGCGCCGTCACCGCCCAAAAGACCTTCAATATGGAGGGCTGGACGGCGGGGCATAACTCGGATATCTGGGGGCATACCGCGCCTGTGGGCGGCGAAAGCCTCTCCAACCCCTCGGCATACGCCCTGTTTATAGGCGCCGCGGGCTGGCTGTGCAGGCACTTATACGAACATTACCTGTTTACGGGCGACAAGGAATTTCTCAAAAACGAGGCCCTTCCCGTAATGGAAGGCGCGATAAAGTTTTATCTCGGCTATCTTGTTGAGGACAAGGCAAGCGGCAAGCTTGTGCCCTGCCCGAGCGCAAGCCCCGAAAACCAATTCTACATTAAGAGCGAGCGCTACGCCTACAACAAGGCGTCTACCGCCGATGTCGCAATTATACGGGTACTGTTTAACGACTATCTGGACGCCGTTGAGGCTTTGGGCGTGGGCAGCAAACTTGCGGCTAAGGTAAAGCGCGCCCTTCCCCTTCTTTACCCCTACAAGATATCGGCAAAAGGGTATCTGCAGGAGTGGTACGACGACTACACCGAAACCGAGGCCTGGCACAGGCATCTGTCCCATCTGTACGGGTTGTATCCCGCCGCCGAGATAACCCCCAGACAAACGGTAGACCTTGCCGAGGCGTGCGCCAAAACGCTGGAGAGGCGCAGGGACGGCGGCACGGGCTGGAGCCTCGCCTGGAAGGCGTGCTTATATGCCCGACTGGGCAACGGCGACAAGGCCTACGAGTTCATCAAAAAGCTATTAAGGCTTCCCAAGCCGTCAAGCCGCATGGGCGGAAGCTACGCTTCGCTTCTCGGCGCCCATCCGCCTTTCCAGATTGACTCCAACTTCGGGGCGACGGCTGCCATCGCCGAAATGCTTCTCCAAAGCCACGACGGCGAAATCGTACCCCTGCCCGCCCTTCCCTCCGAATGGAAAAGCGGCAGGATATCGGGGCTTAAGGCAAGGGGCAACAAGACTGTAACCATAGCATGGGAGGACGGCAAGCTTACGGAGTTTTCGGTAAGCGATTAACAAAGGACGCATGATTACTTTTTATAAATCCAACACCCTAAACTCGGCCTGCGGCGGGGTTATAGACGCTTTGGGCAAAAACAACACCCCCGGCTCGAGGCACATCTTCATTGTGCCCGACAAGTTCTCTTTGTCCATCGAAAAAGAAATCTTCGAGAGGCTGGGGCTTCAAGCCGCCTTCAACATCGATGTAGTATCTTTTATGCGCCTTACCGTAAAGGCTCTGGGCGAAAAGGCGGGGAAATGCCTCTCCAAAGAAGGCGCGCTTATAGTATTCAAAAAAGTCTTAAACCGCAACACGAAAAGGCTTGTCCATTATACCGAGGCAGCCCTTCTTCCCAACTTCGCCTCTGAAATGTACGCCGTTATAACCTCCTTCAGAAACAACTGCCACACCCCCGACGACATCCTTGCGGCTGCCCGAAACCTCACCAAAAACACGCAAAGAAAGGCGCTCGACATAGCGCTATTATATAAGGAATATATTAACGACTTGGAGCTCGGTTACCCCGACAGCACTACAAGGACGGATAAATTCATTGCCGAAGCCCAAAACCTCGACTATATCAAGGGCGCCCATGTTTACATCGGCGGCTTCCCCTCCTTCTCGGCAAAGCAGTACGAGATAATAGCCGCCCTGATGCGCTCGGCGCAGTCGGTAAGCATAGGCGTAACCCCAGACAACGGCGGCAAAAACTCCTTCCTGTACCCCTTCCACACCTTGGAAAGGTTAAAAGACATAGCAGAGGCGGAAGGGATTGGTTTTTCCGAGATCGAGTGTTTCGAAGTCCTTAAAGAGCCGTTTGGGGCAATCAACCGTGGGCTTTTCGCTTTTTCGGATACCCAAAAGGCGCCCGCGGGCGGCAAGCTCGTACTGTTTAAGGAAAACACCGTCTACGACGAAATAAACGGCATAGCCAAAGAAATACACTCGCTTGTTTTCGGCGAGGGGCTGAGGTATAAGGATATAGCCATAATTTCCTTAAACCCCGCTTATGACGACATAATAAGGACAATCTTTGCCCGCTACGATATCCCCTGCTTTATAGACAAAAAATACCGCCTTAAGGATTCGCTGATCGTCAGGCACCTTATAACGGCTTTAGACGCCGCCGAGTTCGGCTTGAGGCAGGACAAGGTTCTGTCCTATATCAAAAACCCCTTAAGCGGCATATCGCCCGATGTGTCCGACGAGTTTGAGAACTTCGTCCTGGAGCGCTGCATAAGCTACGGCGGCTTTTTATCGCCGTATAAGAACGCAAGCGAGGCGGTGGAATCGGCAAGGCAAAAAATTATCCGTGACCTTTCGGCTTTCGATACCGGCAAGCAACCCGCGGGCTCTTTCGCGGCCGCCTGCAAAACTTTTTTATCCCGCCCCGAGGTGGCGGAAACTCTCGAGCGCGAGGCGCTGCTTTCGGGTGACGCCATGATTGCCGCTAGCAACAAGCAATCCGCCGACAGGCTTTTTGCCTTGCTTGATGAAATCGGGACGCTTATCGGAAGCGAAGAGTACCCCTTTAGCGAGTGCAAAAACATTCTTACCGCCTGTATAAGCGGCGGCGAGTTTTCGCTTATTCCGCAGTACGCCGACAGCGTTTTCGTCGGCAACTTAAGGGACAGCATATACGACAAGACAAAAGCCATATTCGTAATGGGCGCCACGGGCGACGCCCTTCCGCCCGCCCACAGCTACCAGGCTATAATCTCGGCAAAGGATTCGGTGCTTATGGAAGAAAGCGGCCTGAGGCTTTACCCCACACCGCCCGACCTCGTAAAAGAGGATATGTTCGCCTTGCTTGACCTCTTCACAAAGGTGTCTTTGAGGGCCTATTTCGGTTGGTCTGCCATCACCCCCGACGGCGGGCAGGCGCTGCCCTCTCCCGTAATCGCCGAACTTAAGGAAATAACGGGCGTGAGGGAGATAAGCCTTGCCGAAAAACATTCGGTCATAAAGGCGGAAAACTCCATAAGCCTTGCTTCCCGCGCGGCAACCGACAAAAACGCCTTCTTCGAATTCCTTCAGTTATTGCCAAAGGTTACCCATAGCGGCGATAAGGTATCCCAAAACCTCGATATCCTGTATGCTTCTTTGCCCGACGAGCTCAAAGAGAGGATAAACGCGCTTATTTACTCGCCTAAGGAAGAAGGCATCCCCGACGGCAGGCTGTACTTCAATAAAGACGCCGAGGGCAGATACCTTACAAAAGCCACTCAGCTTGAGGCGTATTTCAAATGCCCCTATCTGCACCACCTCCAGCACGGTGTAAAGCTGGAACCACGCAAGGACGGAAAGCTTCAGCGAAACAACGCCGGCACCATAATACACAGGGTGCTAGAGCTCTTTTTCCGCCGCACCCTTGGCAAGCTCAGGGATATGAGCGAAAGCGATATCTCACGCCTCGCGGAAGCCATAATAAACGAGGTGTACTCCGACCCGAAAATCGTTGGCGAAAGCGGCGACATGTTCACCAAAAACTCTCTCGAAAGCATACGCCGGGAGTGCCGCGGCATAATATTTAAGCTTGCCGAAAAGGTAAAGCTTTCGGCGTACACCCCCAAGCTGATAGAGTACGGCTTCGGTGACGGCGGCGAGATAATAATTCCCGCGGGGGACGGCAGGTTCGTTGTAAAGGGCAAGATAGACAGGGTGGACACCCTCGAAAAGGGCGGCTCCAAAAAGGCCATCGTCATAGACTACAAGACGGGCTCCAAAAAGAACCCGGACGCTTATTTCGGCAAAAGCATTCAGCTCTGGATGTACCTAAAAGCCCTCTCCCGCGAGGGGTACGAGCCCGCCGGAGCGTTTTACCTGCCCATAATCGACGCGCCCTCGAAGGATGTAAAACCCCTTCTCCTCAACGGATATTTTGACGCCGACGAGTTAGGCAACCTCGACACAAAAATCCTGGAAGCCCCCTACGAGGGCAAAAAGATTTTATCTTCGACCATTAACGCCTCGATGACCATTAACGCCTCGACAAGCGAAAGAAAGCTTAGCAAAAACGCCCTAGACAAGGAGACGCTTTGCGCCATAGTCGATTACAACATCGAAATCGCCGGTATCGCACTTAAGGAAATTCTCGAAGGCAATATCGAAAAACTCCCTCTCGAGAACAGCTGTAACTGGTGCAAATACCTTTTGGTATGCGGCGGGGCGGAAAGCGAAAACTGCCGAGAGACATCAAGCGGCAAGCTGCCCTTAGCGGGCTCAGACGGCAAGGAGGTAGGCGATGCCAAAATGGACTGACATGCAACTAAAGGCCCTCACCGAGAGCGGCAATCTCCTTATAAGCGCCTCGGCGGGAAGCGGCAAAACCACCGTTATGGTGCAGAAAATTATCGATTACCTTTTAGGCTCGCCCGATGCCGACATAAGCCGCCTTGTGGTTATAACCTTCACCCGCGCCATAGCCGAGGAGATGAAGCAAAAGCTAACCGAAAAGCTGTACGAAAGCCTGCGCAAATCGGCCTGCGAAGCCGAGCGCGAAAGGATACGCAAACAAATAAACGGCATTCCCCTCTCCTACATTTCGACGATAGACAGCTTCTGCGCCGAAATCTTCCGAAGGTATTTCGAGGTCATAAACAAAGACCCCCATGTGTCCATCCTCGAAGAAAGCGAGGAGGGAATAATGTTCGCCGAGGCAAGGGAAGAGGTACTCGAAAGATATCTCGCCTCGGGCGACAGGAGGTTTTCCGATTTGGTGGAAAGGTTTACCGCCAAGCGGGACATCGACAGGCTGCGCAAAGCCCTGGACGACATTTACAAATTCATGTCCGTGCAGGCTGATGCCGACAAGTTCATAGAAAAAGCCCTTGCCATGCTAGGCGAGGAGGCCGAGGGCAGCGAGGCAACCCGCTACATACTTTCGCATTACCGCAGAAAGGCTTCGTGGTATATCTCGCTCTGCTCCGACGCCATTTGCTTGGCCGAAAATTATATGTCGGACAAGGAAGGCCCCTTCGGCAAATTCCGGGGAATTTTGGGCAACCTTCTTAAGCTTCTCGAGCGTATAGCTTCCGCCACGCACATACGCGATTTGTTCGGCATAACCCTTCCCGAAGACAGGGCGCCTTCTGCCAGAAATAGTTTCACCGACGACGAGCGGGATGTTCTCGAAGAAATAAAGAAAGCCCGCTACGCCTGCAAGGAATTTGTCGAGAAAGTGCGGGACACCTTCGAAGGCGATTACGACGCCGTAATCGCCGCCGAAAGGGGGACCCGCGCTGCGGCTTCCACCCTGTTCGAGGTGGCTAAAGAGGTTATCAAAGAATATCAGAAGGCCAAAGACCGCGAGAAAAAGGCAGACTTCGCCGATATCGAGCATTACTGCCTCGAAATCCTCAAAAACGACGCCGTCGCCGAGGAACTACGCAACTCCATCGACAGCATTTTCATAGACGAGTACCAGGACACCAACTACCTGCAGGAATCCATCATCGCCCGAATCTCCAAAGACAATGTGTTCATGGTAGGAGATGTCAAGCAGTCCATTTACAGGTTCCGCTTCGCCGAGCCCGCCATATTTTTGGAAAAGCGCGAACATTACGACAAGACCCGCGAGGGGCTTAACATCAACTTCAACGAAAATTTCCGCTCGACCGAGGAAGTCCTTAGCTTCATAAACCTTGTTTTCGACGAGATAATGGTATACGATTTGGGCGGCATAGACTACAAAAAAGACGCCCGCCTCGTCTACGGCCCCGAAAAGAAAACAAAAAAGAAAAACCACCTGCCTCACGCAGAGATAGCGTGGTTCAAGGGCGCCAAAGCCGATGAGCCCGAATACCCGATGTATTACAGCGTCAGGGAAGGCCCGAGGGTGAAGCCCAAGCCCTCGCCCGAGGCGGCGTATATTGCGGACAGGATAGAGTCGGCGGTGGGCAAAGCCTATATCTACGATAATAAGGCCGAAAGCTACCGGCCCTGCAAATACTCGGATATCGCCATACTCGTAAGGGCAAGGAGCTGCGCCACGGACATAATTGCAGAGTTAAACAGGCGCAATATCCCCTTCGAGGCGGAGGGCTTCGAGGACGGGGGCGACGGCGCCGCAATCGATACCCTGATGTGTTTTGCCAAGATTTTGGACAACCCCAGGCAGGATATCCCTCTTGCCGCCGTAATGCTGTCCTATCTCGGCAAGTTCACCGACAAAGAGCTTCTCAAAATCCGTGCAAATCACCCAAAAGACTGCTTTTGGGAAGCCGTTAACGCCTATTCGGGCGACAAAGTTATAGAAAACAAGCTATTAAGCTTCACTAACCTCCTGCAAAAATACAGGCGGCTCGCGGCGTTTCTTAATATGCGCGAGCTCTTCGACAGGCTTATTGCCGAAACGGGCTACGACGGCTATCTGCTTTCCAAGGGCGAAAGCGGCATACGCAAGCTTAACGCGTTTATATTCTCGCTGTCGGGCAAGGAGAGCGCCTCAAACCTTCGCTCATTCGTAAAGCTTTGCGGCAGCGAGAGGCAAACGCTACTGCCTACCGAAGCCGAAGACTGCGTTACCATAACCACCATCCACCGCAGCAAGGGGCTCGAGTACCCCATAGTGTTTTTGCCCCGCGCGGATTACGATTCGAACAACAGCCCGAAAGACTCAATAGTCATGGACGACAACACGGGCTCGGTGATAAAAAAGAAAAAGCCTTTCAGCGGCGGCGATATGATAGCCTTAGACAGCAAGTTAGGCATAGCCGTGATGCATATCGACGAGGAAGGCCGCAGGGCGGAAACCCTCTCGACCATAGCGCTCAAGCTTAAGCAGAAAAACGAGCAGAAAGCCGAGCTTATCAGGCTTCTTTATGTCGCCATGACGAGGGCAAGGCAACACCTGTTTATTTCGGGCGAGGAGCCCTCCAAATCGTACAATTTCGCCGACGAGCCCTCGACCTTCGCCCAATGGATAAAATTTGCCATAGACCGCAGAAAGGCTTTGGAAAGGTATGTCGTGCGCCCCGCCCCCTCCACCGCGCCCGTAGAGCGCGAAAAATTCGTCTATGTGCCCAAGGAAGCGCGGGCGGAAAAGATTAACAAAGAATACCCTCACATAGAGGCAACAAGGCTGAGCATAAAATACAGCGTAAGCGCCTTAGCGGCGGCCGAAGCCGACGAAACGCCGGTTTTCAGGCTGGACTTTGGCGGAAGCGAGGACAGGGCTACCATCGGCACGGTGTATCACGCCATACTTCAGCACGCCGACTTCAGCCGAAATACTCCTTTGGAAGCCGACGCCCAGATAGAAGAACTCCTTGTCGCGGGAAAGATACCGCCTTTGCCCGAAGGCTTCGACAGAGAACCGATATACAAGGCGCTGGCAAACCCGGAATTTGCCGAAATTTTCAAATGCAGGTGCCTTCGCGAGCAGCCCTTTATGCTCTATCTGCCCGCCCGCGAGGTTTTAGATACCCAAAGCGAAGAAAAGGTGCTTGTGCAGGGCGTCATAGACCTTCTTTCGCTTGGCGAGCGCAACATAATCGTCGATTACAAGTTCACTTCGGCGCCCGCCGAAACCGTAAGGGAACGCTACAAAAAGCAGCTTGACATCTACGCGACGGCGGCCGAAAAGGCTTTCGGCATTCGCGTGGACGCGCGCGAAATTTATATTATCGGGCGAGACGAGTTTATCCTCGCATAAATAATTAGCAAATCTGCCAATAAAAAACATTTATTTTATATAAATAAATTTAAATTATGGGTTGCAAAAAGGCTAGTTGGGCTGTATAATGTTTCTATCTAGTGTTATTTTTTAGGAGAGAGTTATGGATTGGTTGAATGCTCTTGTCGACAAGCTTGCGGAGTTTATGCGCACAAAGCTCGATTTTCTTAACCTTGGCGGCGACCTGTCGCCGGCGGTTTATATCGCGGCTGCGGGCGCAATAGGCGTGTTGCTCGTGTTTTTTATAGCTCTTATCGCCAACGCGTCCGGCAAAGCCAAAAAGTTCCGCAACTACCTTGCTGATACCTCGGCATACATCAATGCACTTCAGGTCGTAGACGAAAACAATGTAGACCAGGTGTACGACAAAATCAAAAGCATGCCCCGCACGGTTACCGCCGGTTGGTCGGCTTTTATGGCTCAGCAGACGGGCTATCCTTCCGATTACATAACCGAAAAAGAGTGTCTGGACGAGCGCAAAAGCAACATTAGCTTCCGTACGGGCAGAGGGTTTTATGTACTGGCAAGCGTGATAATAATTTGCATTTGCACGGCTCTCGCGGCCATCTCCTGCATCGATGTCATAAGAGGCCCGGGCATCGTAAACGCCACCGTCGCCTCCATAGCCGTGCTTGCCACCGTAGGCGCGCCCGTGCTGTTCTTCGCGGTATTCTACGCCGCCCTCCGCGCCGTGCAAAAGAAATCTTACAAGAAGCTTGCCGCGTCGTTTATAGAGTTCCAGGACGCCCTCGACAACACCGTTATTATCTTCAGGGAAGAGCAGGACGAGTTTATCTCCGAGAACATAGAAGAAATCAACAGCGCAATAGAAGAAATTCTCGCCAATAAGCTAAACAACACCGAGATAGTAGAACTCATAACCACTCCCAGGCTCGCCGCCGAGGATCTTCCCGCGTCCGAGCCCGCTCCCGCGCCCGAGGCCCCCAAAGCCCCCGAAGCGCCAAAAGCTCCCGAGGCCCCCAAAGCCCCCGAGGCTCCCAAAGCCCCCGAAGCGCCCAAGGCAGCCCAGACTGTTGCCGCCGCCGAGCTAACCGAGGAAGAGCAAAAAGGCCAACTCCTCCTGCAGCTTGTGCGCATAGTCGAAGCCGCCGTATCCGATCCCGATTCCAACACCGAGAGCATAAACGAGCTTGCCGAACTGCTTTACAGCCAGATGGTAAGCGGACGATATGACTCGCCCGAAGAGCAGGAGATATTCGTCACCTGCCTCAACATACTTGCTAACTTCAAGCAATAACAGAGAGAGCTATGGATACCGACCCTTTAAGTAGAACAGTGTCTCAAACCAAATAAACCGTATCCTTTAACCAAGCCTCTTCGGCATAAGGGATATGGTTTCATATCCCTTTATCTTTAACCGAGGAGGTTTACTATGCTTCAAATCTTCCAATCGCACAACGGCGTCCTCAAAGAATCGCAGGTAGAATTCTCCGGCGGCATCAACCTCAAAAACTGCTGGGTACATCTTACCAATCCCACGGACAAAGAAAGCGAGCTTATAGTGCGCACAACGGGCATACCCGAAGACATGCTAAAGGCCGCGCTGGACGAAGAAGAGAGAGCGCGTATAGAATACGACGACGGCTGCACCCTGGTGCTGTTCGACATCCCCGTAATCGAGGAAGAAAGCTCCTACTTCACCTATTCGACGATGCCGCTCGCGGCTATTCTCACGCCGGACTGTTTTGTTACCGTTTGCCTAAAGGAAAACTCCATCATCCACCAATTCATAAACGGGCGCATAAAAAACCTCGACACCGCAAAGCGCGAGAGGTTTCTTTATATGCTGCTTTATTCGACGCACACCAAGTTTTTGCAATACCTTAAGCAAATAGACAAATCGAGCCAACGAATCCAGAGGGAACTGCACCGCTCCACCAAAAACAAAGAGCTTATCCAGCTTCTCGACCTCGAGAACTCCCTGGTCTACTTCTCGACATCGCTTAGGGCAAACAGCATCATAATCGAGCGCCTTATCCGAATGGACACAAAAGCGGTCGAGGAAGACAGCGAGCTTTTGCAGGATGTCGCGATAGAAAACCGCCAGGCAATCGAAATGAGCAACATCTTCCGCGAAATACTTTCGGGCACGATGGACGCCTACGCCTCGGTTATCTCCAACAACCTTAACATCGTCATGAAGTTCCTTACAACCTTAACCGCCATTCTCGCCATCCCTACTCTTATCGCCTCGCTGTGGGGCATGAACACGGGAGTGCCGTTCCAAGGCAAGCTGTGGGGGTTCTGGGTAGTTATAGGCATATCCGTCGTAATGACGGGCATTAGCGCCTTCTTACTCCTGCGCAGCAAGACATTCAAATCCAAAAAGTAACCATCAAAAAATACATCGCAAAGTAAAAACAGGTATCCGAAATCAAAGTCTCAGATACCTGTTTTTATTATATCGGGAAGAATTTTCAGCTAATCAGGTAAGCCCGCCGTCCACCCCTATGTTCTGCCCCGTTACAAACGAAGCGGCTTCCGAGGCTATAAAGCGCACAACCTCGGCGACTTCCCCGGGCGAGCCCGCCCTGCAAAGAGGGGTTTCGTCTTTAATCGCTTTAAGCGAATCGGGATCGATGCCCTCATTCATAGGTGTATCTATCAATCCGGGCGAAACACAGTTTACGGTTATCCCGCTGGGCCCCACCTCTTTGGCAAGCGCCTTTGTAAAGCCGATAAGCCCCGCCTTAGCGGCGGAGTAAGGCACCTCGCAGGAAGCCCCCATCGTGCCCCACATGCTGCCTATGTTAATAATTCGCCCCCACTTTTTGGAGAGCATCGAAGGAAGCAGCGCCTTTGTAAAAAGCATGGCGCCTTTAAGGTTTATATCAAGGATTTTCGAGATTTCCTCATCCGAAAAATCGCAATACACCTTTATCTCGGTTTCACCGGCGTTATTTATAAGAATATCCGCCCCGCCCAAAGACTCTATAACCTTAGCGGCGTCTTTTACGCTCCGGGGGTCGGCCAAATTGCAGCAGACAGGTACGGCGTCGGTTATATCCGAAAGCTCGGAACTTAAAGCGCAAGCCGCGTCCTTACTCCTGAAGTAGCAGACTATCAGCCTGTATCCTTGTTCGGCGAATTTTCTCGCGATGGCGCTTCCTATGCTGCCCGCGCCGCCTGTTATAACAACGTTTTTTTTCATTAAATTACCCGCTTTTTGTAGCTTAGGCTACCGATTTTATCTGTATCCCACGCCTTCGAGGTAAGCGTCAAGTACGGCCACCGCCACCGCGCTTGTCACGACGATGTTGGAGCGGGGCACCAGGCAGGCAACATGGTCTCCCTTTATCGAAATGTCGACAATCCGGTTCTTTATGAAGTCCATCGTCTTAAGCGGCTGGCTTATCGAGGGGGTGGGCTTGAAGTCCGTCGTAATTATTATGGGCATTCCGTTGGTCATTCCGCCGTTTAAGCCGCCGTTATAGTTGGTCGCAGTCCTTACCTCTCCGCCGGGGCCCGCCACGAAGGGGTCGCTTACATCGCTTCCCAAAGCGTGCGAGAACATGTGCCCCAAACCGAACCCTACCGCTTTTACGGCGGGGATGGCAAAAAGTATGGAGGCTATTTTGCTTTCGAGGTTATCGAAGATGGGGCTTCCGAAGCCCGCGGGCATTCCGACAACGGCGGTTTCGACCGAGCCGCCCACAGAGTTGCCCGTAGCCTTTATGCCCATAAGCAAGGATACCATTTTCTTTCTTATGTCGGGCGATATTGTGGCAAGTGGGCTCGAATTCAGGCGTTCTATAAGAAGGGGCGGGATTTCGGCGCCGAACTTTTCGTCATAGATATCGCCTATGCACCTTATGTGCGACACGACCTCGATGCCCTTAGAGGCGAGATAATCGGCGCACATCGTGCCCAAAAACACCAGTGGCGCGGTTACCCTGCCCGAGCGGTGCCCGCCGCCGTTTAAGTCCGCCGCGCCTTTGTAGCGCATTTCGGCGGCGTAGTCGGCCTGCGAGGGGCGGGGTATGCCTTTCACGAATTCGGTTACATTGTAATCTTTGTTTGGGAACAAGACGGTAATGGGCGCGCCGTTAGTGACGCCGTTGGTCACGCCGCTTACTATCTTGGGGCGCTCCTCCTCTTTGCGGGCCTTGTTGAAGTTGTTGCTTCCCTGCCTTAGCTTTAAGGCAAGCTTTATGCGGTCCATATTGACGGGAATGCCCGCCGGGAAGTTATGCAGGGTGCCGCCCACCATCTGCCCGTGCGATTCGCCGAAAAGCGATATTTGCAAGTTTTTACCCCAAACAGAGCTCATGATGCCTCCAATAGTTTCTAGTATCATAACCATTATATATTTCGGGCGGGATTAAGTCAATTGCGGGGTAACAAATCTTTTTTCGCCCCTTTCCGCCAACCCGCGAGCATTTCCCGACCCATATATTATTGACGCAAAGCCGTACGGGTGGTATAATTTAGCAAACAAACAGCGAGGTAAAGTTATGAGTTATGATATAGGGGAGCAAAGCGTATTTTACGACCTGCCTTTCGGGGAGCACGAGCGCCACAAGCTGGATATTTTCCTTCCGCAAAGCCTTAATTCGATAGAGAAGAAACTGCCCTTCTTTGTGCTTATTCACGGAGGGGGCTGGACGCGCGGCGACAAGTCCAGGTACCACAACTTCGCAAGATTCCTTAATTCAAAGGGCTACGCCGCCGTATGCGTCTCCTACAGGCTTCTCAATATGGGCTCGGACTGCGAAGGCATCATGTCCGACATCCACGCGGGCATGAATTTCATTAAAGAAAACGGCGGCAAATATATGCTCGACACCGAAAAAACCGCCCTGGTCGGCAACTCGGCGGGCGGGCATGTCGCCCTGCTGTACGGCTACAAAATGAAGGAAGCAAGCCCCATAAAGATAGCCTTTATTATCTCCGAGGTCGGGCCGACCGATTTCTGCGACCCCTCTTTCTTCGAGAACTGCCCCGACGAGGTATTGCACAACAGGCTGTGGCTTGTTTCCGCCCTGACGGGCGAACCGGTGAGCCCCGAGCTTGTTTTCTCGGGCAACTTCCCCGAGTCGGTGCTCAGGATTTCTCCCATAAACTATGTCGATAAGGATTTCCCGCCCACAATTTTAGAGTACGGCATGGAGGATCCCGTGGTGCCGTACACCAACGGCGAGAGGCTGTTCAAAAAGCTGAGGGAAACCGACCCCGACGAAGCGCGCTCGCAGCTGATACTCTTCAGAAACTCGGGGCACGACTTAGCAAACGACGCCGAGGCCAAGGAAAGAAGCCTTGAGCTTCTCGACATCTTCTCGGCAAGATACCTTCCCCTTCCTTAAAAAACTTACCGCCAAATGCCCCGCGAAAGGGGTATTTGAAGCGGGTTTATGATATAATAAAATAAACAACAGCTTTCGGGCGACTTAATAAGTCTTAATAGGGAAGCGCTTATTAGCCGCAGCCCCCGCTACTGTAGGAGAACGCGCGATTAGCCAATGTGCATTGCATGTGAAGGCCGCGCGGGGTTAACCATCCGAGCCAGGAGACCTGCCCAAAAGCAAAAACTTATCATCGCGGAGGGCGATGGGTAAGGCAAATTTACTGCCGATATTAGCGGTATTTACTTGCCTTTACGCGCCCTTTCGCGGGTGCTTTTTTTACGGAGGCAGTATGAAAAAAAGGTTTTTACTTATCGCCGCGCTTGCTTTAATAGCCGTGTTGTCGCTGTCCCTTCTTGCCGCCTGCGGCGAGGAAGAAGAGGGCGAAGCCGAATGCGTAATTATTTTTGCCGACAGCGAAAACAACATTGTCGCCGAGTACAAGCTTACCACAACGCAGAAACACCTCGAAGGAGCCTTAAGGGAGCTTGACGAGAAGGAAGCCTCGCTTGCCATAACAAACAACAGCGGCTATATCGAGGGCTTCGCCTGCAACGGCACGGTCTACGGAAGCGCCGCCCGAAACGAGTATGCCCTGCTTTTCTGTGATGACGAGCAATACACAAATCCCGTATGGGGCACAATAGAGTTAAACGGGAAAACTTACGCCTCGGCGGCAGTCGGGGCGGCAGACCTTCCCGTAAAAAACGGCGGGACTTATGTTATAGCAATCCGCGCTTTTTAACCGTAATGAAAGCTAAAAGAACGCTAAAAACCATGGCGCTTACGGGGCTTGTGGCGGCGTCGCTCACCGCCGCCAAGCTCGCGCTTATGTTTATCCCGAATATCGAAGCGGTTACGCTTCTCATAATGGTCTATACCGTCGCTTTCGGGCACAGGGTTTCGCTTCCCGCGACGGTTGTGTTTGTAAGCGTCGAAATGCTCATTTTCGGCATAAACACCTGGGTTGTGTCCTACTACATCCATTGGTGCGCCTTAGCCGTCGTGACCGCCGCCGCCTCGCGGCTGTTTAAGCCAAACCTCATAACCTTAACCGCGGTGGCTGTTATTATGACGGCGCTTTTCGGCGTGCTTACAACGCTTGTGGACACGCTGTTCGCGAGCAACATCTCTCAAATCGATTTCGGCAAATACTTCGCCCTGCTTTATGTACGCGGCATCCCCTTTTACGCCGTGCATACGGTATCCAACGGCGTAATGGCGGTTATTTTCTCCGCCCCGCTCATCAGGGTTTCGGAAAGGCTTAAGGCGGCTTATTTCGGCGGCGAGGGAAAAATCGTTTGAGTTTTTGCCATAAATAGGATATACTTAACTAAATAAAACGCGCGCGGCGCTAAAACTAACATCGAGGATAAATTTTTGGGAATCATCGAACTAAAAAATGTTTCCTTCGATTACGAAAGCGATAACACGCTTTCCAGGGGGGTAAAAAATCTCAGCCTTACGATAGAAAAGGGCAGCTTCGTTGTACTGCTCGGGCACAACGGAAGCGGCAAGTCCACTCTTGCCAAGCTTCTAAACGGATTTTTGCTCCCGGGCGAAGGCGATGTTTTTATAAACGGCATAAACACAAAAGAAAAGGAAAGGATTTTTGAAATCCGTACCAAGGTGGGGCTTGTTTTCCAAAACCCCGACAACCAGATGGTGGCAAGCATAATAGAGGACGACCTCGCCTTCGGCCCCGAGAATTTAGGCGTCCCCCGCGACGAAATCATTAAGCGTGTAGACTGGGCTTTAGACGCCGTAAAGATGAGCGAATACCGCTCGGGCACGCCGTACAAGCTTTCGGGCGGGCAGAAGCAAAGGATAGCCATAGCCGCCATTCTCGCCATGCTTCCCGAAATCCTCATCCTGGACGAAGCGACCGCCATGCTCGACCCCCGCGGCAGGGCCGAGGTTATGGAAACGGCAAAGCGCCTCAACAAAGAAAACAAAATGACCGTCATCCACATCACCCACTACATGGACGAGGCGATAGACGCCGACGAGGTTATAGTGCTAAACGACGGCGAGATAGCGATTCAGGGATCGCCCGAATTTGTTTTCGGGCATCCCGAAATAATAAAGGAAGCCGGGCTGGAGCTTCCCACGGCGACAAAGGTCGCGGGCTTGCTAAGGGAAAAGGGCTTCGACATTCCCCTTGTTTTGAGGGACGAGGAACTAGCGGAGGCTGTATGTCAGTTGAGATAAAAAACCTTTCATACACCTATTCCGTGGGCTCGCCCTTCCAGAAAGACGCCCTTCACGGCATATCCGTGACTATAAACGAGGGCGAAATGGTGGGTATTATCGGCTCGACGGGAAGCGGCAAGTCAACGCTTGTCCAGCACATCAACGGGCTTATAAAGCTGACCTCGGGAAGCATAAAGGTATACGATATAGACCTCACCGCCAAAAAGCCCGACCTTAAGCGCCTGCGCTCCATGGTGGGTATGCTGTTCCAGTACCCCGAATACCAGCTGTTCGAGGAAACCGTCCTTAAGGATGTCGCTTTCGGGCCAATGAACTTTGGGGCTACAAAAGAGGAAGCCTTAGCCGCCGCCGAGGAGGCTATCCGCCTCGTGGGGCTCGACTTCGACGAAGTAAAGGACAAATCCCCCTTTGAGCTTTCGGGCGGCGAAAAAAGAAGGGCGGCGATAGCCGGCGTTATCGCCAGCAAACCCAAAATTCTTGTCCTGGACGAGCCCACGGCGGGGCTTGACCCCATCGGAAAGCGAGAGATTTTAAACCTCATTTTGTCCCTCAAAAAAGCCTTCGTCAAGACGGTTATAATGATAAGCCACAACATGGACGAAATCGCCGAATTCTGCGGCAGGGTGCTTGTGCTGAGCGAAGGCCGGCTTATCGCCGACTGCACCCCCGCCGAGCTTTTCGAAAAAGAATATTCCCTCGAGGGCACGGGGCTCACGCTCCCCCACACCGTAAACATAAAGCGCCTGCTCGGGCAAAAAGGTCTTTCGCTTAAGGGCGACACGCTTTCGGCTCCCGCGCTTGCCGACGCCATAGCCGAGGCGCTAAGGAGGCGGGTATGAGCAGAGATATTACCTTCGGGCAGTTCTACCCCGCAAACTCCTTTGTCCATAAGATGGACCCGAGGGCCAAGCTCGTTCTTGTTATAGCCTACATCGTGGCGGTGTTTCTCGTAAAATCGCTTTACAGCTATATCGCCATCGCCGTATTTCTTATCGCGGCGGTTTTGGGCTCCCGAGTGCCCGTAAAAAGCGTCCTTAAAAGCGTAAGAGGCATACTGGTTATAGTCATACTGACCGCCATCCTCAACATCTTTTTCTTCAGCGGCGGCGAGCGTGTGCTCTTCAGCTGGTGGAAGATAAAGATTACCGTAGAGGCGCTGCTGTTTGCCCTGCACATGGCGCTAAGGCTTATCTTTTTGGTTATAGGCACCACCCTTCTCACCCTCACCACAACGCCCATAAACCTCACCGACGGCATGGAAAGCCTTATGTCGCCCTTAAAGCTCATCAAGGTACCCGTCCATGACCTCGCCATAATAATGAGCATAGCTCTCCGTTTTATCCCCATCCTCATTGAGGAGGTGGATAAGATTATGCTTGCCCAGAAGGCGCGCGGCGCCGACTTCGAGAGCGGGGGCCTTATCAAGCGGGCAAAAGCTCTGCTTCCCGTACTTATTCCCCTGTTTATATCAGCTTTCAGGCGCGCCGACGAACTCGCCCTCGCCCTGGACGCCCGCTGCTACAACGCCACCCCCAAACGCACAAAGTATAAAGTTCTCAAACTCGGCTGGAGGGACGCCGTGGGCGTAATAATCCTGGCAATCCTTATCGCGGCGATAGCCGCAGTAAACGCCTCTTTCTGGGGGCTGTTCGGTTTTTCGTTTGGCGTATGAGATACAAAATAACCGTCGAATACTTCGGTAAGAATTACAGCGGATGGCAAACCCAAAAGAACGGCATAGGCATACAGCATGTGCTGGAGTCCGCCCTTTCGGAGCTTTTAGCGCAGCCCGTAAAGGTTGTGGGAAGCGGCAGGACGGACGCGGGGGTACACGCCATGGGGCAGGTGGCGCACTTCGACGCCCAAACCCCCATCCCGCCCGAAAAGATTGCCTTCGCCGCCAACACCGTTCTCCCCGAGGACATAAAGATAAAAAGCTGCGAGCCGGCCCCGCCCGACTTTCACGCGCAGTACGGCGCAAAGAGAAAAACCTACCTTTACAAAACCTATGTTTCGCGCTCGGCAAGCCCCCTTCGCGACAGCCATTACGCACAAATAATCCCGCCCGTAGACATAGAGGCCATGCGGCGAAGCGCCAAAGCCCTTATAGGGAAACACGATTTTATAGCCTTTTCGGCAAGCGGAAGGACAGTAAAAACGACGGTAAGGGAAATCTACCGCCTCGATATAACAGAAAACGGCGACGAGATTTATTTCGAAATCGAAGGCAACGGCTTTTTATACAACATGGTGCGCATAATAGTGGGCACCCTCGTTTATGTGGGCAAGGGAAAGCTTCCCGAATCAATAACAGAGGAAATGCTTGCCTCGGGCAGCCGCGTAACGGGCGGCAAAACCTTTCCGCCCCAGGGGCTGTACCTTAAAGATGTAACCTATCAATAACCTTAAGCGAATTATCCATATCGGCCCGCAAATAACAAAAAATCGGTTTAAGCTCAAAAAATATGCTAAAAATTATGCTAATCGATTGACTTATTTTGGTTAATATAATATTATATTTAGGCGTTGCGCTGTTTTGCAGATAAATAGCCCCGAAATCTGCTTTACCGCCGCCACAAAGTTAACAAATCGGAGGTCTTTACCATGAAAACATATATGGCAAAGCCTGACTCCATCGAAAGAAAATGGTATGTCGTAGACGCGACCGGCATGGTTCTCGGAAGGCTAGCTTCCCAGGTCGCCGCCATTTTAAGAGGGAAAAATAAGCCCACCTTCACCCCTCATGTGGATACAGGCGATTGCGTAATCGTTATCAACTGCGACAAGGTGGTTCTCACCGGCAAAAAGCTTGAACAAAAGTACTATCGTTATCACACCGGGTATATCGGCGGCCTCAAGGAAGTCCGCTACGACAAGCTCCTTCGCGAAAAGCCCGAGTTCGTGGTCTACCACGCCGTAAAAGGCATGCTGCCCAAGAACGCTCTGGGCCGCAAGATGATCAAGAAGCTTTACACCTACAGCGGCAGCGAACACAAGCAACAGGCCCAAAAGCCCGAAGCGCTCCAGCTTATATAATGTGAGGTGAAGATATGTCAGCCAAGAAAGTTAAGAAAATTCAGTTTTGGGGAACGGGTAGGCGCAAAAAGGCTATCGCACGCGTTCGCGTAATACCCGGCGGCGAAGGCGCCATCGCCATTAACGGCAGAACGATAGACGAATACTTCGCTCTCGAAACCCACAAGTATATAGTGCGCCAGGCTCTCGAGCTCACCGGCACGGCTTCCAAGTACGATGTCGCGGTTAATGTCCGCGGCGGCGGCGTAACCGGACAGGCGGGCGCAATCCGCCACGGCATCGCCAGGGCGCTCTGCGAAGCGGATGCCTCCCTCCGCCCCACACTTAAGGCGGCAGGCTTCCTCACACGCGACCCCAGAATGAAGGAAAGAAAGAAGTACGGCCTCCACAAGGCCCGCAAAGCCCCGCAATTCTCCAAGAGATAATCCTCCGGAATATATTTATCGGATTACACACGAAGCCGCCTCACAAAGGCGGCTTTTTGCATGCCTTTTTTGCCCGTAAATTTTCAGACACAAATTTCACTCAATTTCTCATTCGGTCTTGAATATGCTTTAATGGTGTGCTATGATATTTTTTATGAAAAAGGAATTATCATTAACAACAAAGAAGAGAAACTCACCTTTCAGGTACGGCTTCGGAATGTTCGGCACCTCGCTTGCCATCAACATGTTCCGCGGCAGGGCGACCGCTTTCTATGTAGGCATCCGCGGCCTCACGATGGAAAGCTTAGCGCTGATTACCCTTGTGTATACCTTTTTGGATGTTATCGATAACCCCATTTACGGCATCCTCTCGGATAACACAAGGTCGCGCTTCGGCAGGCGCAAGCTCTGGCTTGTTATAGGCGCACCGCTGTTTGCGATATGCTTTATCTTCTTCTACGCGCCGCCCGAAACCCTAAGCTACAACGGGCTGTTCGCGTGGGGCATGGCGTTCTACTTTATAACGGGCACTTTAGACAGCCTTATTAACGCCAACTACGGCGCGCTGTTCCCCGAGCTCTTCCCCGACGAAAAGGTGCGCACAAAGACCAACGCCATCCGCCAGACCGCCCAGCTTTTCGCCATGGTAATCGGTATCGGCCTCACACCCATCATAACCGACGCTATCGGATATATCCCCACCGCCATAATTTACGGCGTAGTAAGCATGGCGGTTATCCTGTATATGGCGTTCGGCGTGCGCGAACCCGATACCATCAAAATGGAGAAGGCCAAGCTCATCCCCGCCATACTTTCCATAATAAAATCCAAAAACTTCTGGATAGTCGGCTTCGCAAACGCCTTTTACAGCGCGGCGATGGGGCTTGTTATGGCGGCGATTGTTTTCTATGTAAAATACGCCCTCGGCCTCGGTAGCCTGCAGGAAACCATACTTCTCGGCATAGTCATTTTGGTGGCGGTATTCGGCGTAACTTTCTGGAGCGCGCTCGCCCGCAAGTTCGGCTCGATACCCATCTGGAGAGCGGCGCTAATCACCCTTACAGTCGCCTTCCTGCCCCTGTTCTTCGCCAACTCTTTTGTGACGGCTATCCTCGGCGCTATCTGCGTGGGCATAGGCTTCTCGGGTTGCATAAGCACGATGGACCTTCTGGGCGCAAAAGTTCTCGACGAAGACTACGCCAGGCACGGCATAAAGCGCGAGGGCATATTCTCAAGCACGATGGGCTTTATGAACAGGCTGTCGGGCTTGTTTGTGTCCCTCGGGATGTTCCTCGCCAGCAGAATCTACGGTTTCGAAAGCGGCGACAACCCCGGCACCCGCCCCGACCAGGCTGCAAAATTCCTTCTTTGCCTCTTCCCGATGGCGCTCGCCGCGGTAGGCGTAATATTTACCTTCTTTGTTAAGTTCAACGAAGAAGAACTTAAAAGAGCCCGCGCGGCCCTCGAAGCAGAGAAGGCCGAGCTCAACCCCGAAAACAAACCCTATATAGAAATCTATGGGTAAAAAGCTCATCGTAAACGCCGACGACTTCGGCATCTGCCCCGAAACCAACAAAGCGGTGGCGGAGTTATATGCCGCGGGTAGGATAACCTCTACAAGCCTGCTCGTGTCGTCCGAAGCCTCGGGCGAAGCGATAGACATCATAAAACAAACAAATATCCCCTTCGGCGTCCACCTCACGCTGAATTCCGATTTCAAGGATTACCTGTGGGGCGCCTTATACAAACAAAACTCCAGCCTTGCCGACGAGGGCGGAAACCTCTTCTACGACACTTCGGTTATCGCCAAAAAAGCCAAGGGCAAGGATGTAACCAAAGAATGCGAGGCGCAAATAGCCGTATGCCGCGAGGCGGGCATCACCCCCGACCACCTGGACAACCATTCGGGCACGATGTACGGCATAAATATGCGCCTCTTTTTCATAAACGCCTTCAGGCTATCCAAAAAATACGCCCTTCCCTTCCGCTTCCCCAAAAGACCAACCTTTCTGGACGGCTACTTCAAGGGCAACACCCCCGCCGTCATCAAAGCCCTGCACAAAGGCATCGTCATCTGCTCCAAAATAATGGGCGCCACCCTTATAGACGATATGATATCCAACCCCTACCCCATAAAAGATATCCCCGGTTACAAAGCCCTAGAAGCCTACTACCTTAACGCCATAACCTCGATAAAAGACGGCGTAACCGAACTCTTCCTCCACCCATCCTACGACTCCCCAAAATACGCAGCAACCACCCCCGAATGGAAAAAGCGACAATACGAACTCGAATTCCTCTTCAGCCCCGCCTTCGAAAATCGCATCAGGGACGAAGGGATAGAACTGATAAGTTATAAAGACATAAAATCACATTAATAAAAATAAAAATTATAAGAAAAGCGGCTTTTGCCGCTTTTTTCATAACCTCATCCCTTTAGCCTTCCTGACCGCCGCCTCCGCCGCGATTGCGCCGTCGCCGCAGGCGGTAACTATCTGCCTGAGCGGCGTAGACCTTATATCCCCCGCGGCAAAAACATTCTTTATGCTGGTTTCCAGGTTTTCATCCGTCCTTATATACCCCTGTCCGTCAAGCTCGAGCTGCCCTTTTACGCCCTCTGTGTTGGGAAGCGCCCCTATCGCCACAAACAACCCGTTTGCATCAAGTTTAGATATCTTGCCGCTCTTTACATTCTGTAAAATAACGGCTTTAAGTGGCTCGCCCTCAAGGGATATAACGGCTGTATCCATTATCATCTTTACATTGGGCAAAGCCTTAGCCCTTTCGACAAGCACATCGGAGGCCTTAAAGGTGTCCCTCCTGTGTACGATATAAACCTCTCTCGCTATGCCCGCAAGATATAAGGCGTCCGTAAGCGCGGTGTTTCCCCCGCCGCATACCGCCACTACCTTGTTTTTGTAAAACCTTCCGTCGCAGCTGGCGCAGTAGGCTATGCCCTGCCCCATCAGCTTTTCCTCGTTAGGAAGCCCCAAGGTTTTGTTATGGGTACCCATAGCGAGGATAACATACCTCGCGGTATATTCCTTGCCATCCTCTGTAACAAGGGCAAACGGGCTGTCGCCGAGGCGGTATTCTTTTACGCTGCCCTCGATAATCCCGGCGCCCGAAGCCTTTGTCTGCTCAAACATAGCGCGGGTAAGCTCGTAACCGTTGGCGTCTATTACCCCGCTGTAATTTTCTATCCGGGAGATAAGCGCGGGCTTTCCGCCCTTATACAAGCCCGTTATTATGGCGGTTTTTAGCCCGCCCCTCGCGGCGTAAATGCCCGCGGTAAGCCCCGCGGGGCCGCTGCCAGCAATCAATAAATCATATACGCCCATATACCTTTCCGCCGTTTTAGTATACTACGGTACAATGCCCGCATACCAAACCGCCTGAATATATCGCGCAATCAAAAAGGCCGCTCGCGCGGCCCTTAAGTTTTTTGTTTTGGTTTATTCTTTTTCTTCTACGACGGCTTCGGGAGCTTCGACCTCGACGGCTTCCATAACCTCTGCGGCGGCTTCCTCGTCCTCCGCCTTGGGAAGTTCCTCAAGGCCTTCCTTAGCGGCTATAACGGCGTCGGCTATTATGGAGGAGATAAGTTTGATAGCCCTTATGGCGTCGTCGTTGCCGGGTATTACATAGTCCACTTCGTCGGGGTCGCAGTTGGTGTCTACAAGGCCGACGATGGGGATGCCCAAAGCCCTTGCCTCTTTAACAGCGATGTGCTCGATCTTGAGGTCTACAACGAAAAGGGCGCCGGGGAGCGAGCGCATATTCTTTATGCCGCCCAGGTTCTTCTCGAGGGTGTCCCTTTCGGCCTTAAGCTTGGCGACTTCCTTTTTGGGAAGAAGCTCGAACTCGCCGATGGCTTCCATCTGATTGAGCTTGTTGAGCCTTTCGATACGGGTGCGGATGGTCGCGAAGTTGGTGAGCGTGCCGCCCAGCCACCTTTGGTTCATATAGAACATACCGCAGCGCTCGGCTTCGGACTGGATGGCTTCTTTGGCCTGCTTTTTCTTACCGACGAAAAGGATGGACTTGCCTTCTTTTACGATGGAGTTAACGAACTTGTAGGCTTCCTCGATGAGTTCTACGGTAAGCTGCAAATCGATAATGTGGATATCGTTGCGTGCGTCGTAGATGTACTTCTTCATCTTGGGGTTCCATCTCTTGGTTTGGTGGCCGAAATGTACGCCGGCCTCCAGAAGCTGTTTCATTGTTACTACTGCCATACTGCATTTACCTCCTTGTTTTTATTCCTCCCCGACAGTCTGCAGAGCGCGCGGCCCTTTCGGGCAACCGCCCGCCCCTCGTGTACGGGTGCGTAATGGCTTTAAAATAATAGCACAACGCCGATCTTTTTGCAATTATTTTTATCACAAATCGGCGCAATGATTCATAAAATCACAAACTTCGGGGCAATAAACGCTTAAATCCCCGCCCGAAGATAAAAAAACCCCCTAAAACGCTAAAAAGAACCGATATAAATCGATTCTCTCTAGCGATGATAAGGGGGAAAATTATGAGCTGTTTTGTGACTTAAATGTTATCACAAAAATTAAGCAATGTAAACAGTTTTTTGCCTTCGGCGAATAGTAAATTTTGGTAAAACTTTTTTCATGTTTGAAACTTTTTTTGTCATTTAGCATATTCTCCGAAAATTTTTCATCTATTTGTTTATAGGGGGTTTAATATGAAAAAGCTTGCCTCAATCTTACTTATTCTCGCATTTGTAGTGGCTCTTTCCGCCTGCTCGGGCAAAAAAACAGACGACATACCAAAAGGCGATAAAGAGTTAAACAAATACTCCATCGAAATAGATTTAGAGGACAATCTTTTGTCCGCCCGCCTCAAAACTTCGCTTTCCTACACAAACAACACGGGCGGGGAGCTGAACGAGCTGAAATTCCACATCTACCCCGAAACCTACAGAAAGGACAGCGCCACCTGCGCCTTTTTCTCCAAACTGTCGGCGTACGGAGGCATAGATATCCTAAGCGTGGCGGCGAACGACGCCCTTACCGATTTCGAGGCGCAAGGCACAATCCTCACAGTAAAACTCCCTTCTCCCCTTCCCGGCGGCGAAAAAGTAACAATCTCTATTGACAGCGGGCTTTCCGTCCCCAAATCCGACTTAAGGTTTGGGCTTAACTCCAATGTCTTAAGGCTTGCCAACTTCTACCCCGTAATTTGCGTTTATGAGGGCAGCGACTGGCGGGCAGATAAATATTATAAAGTGGGCAACCCCTTCTACACCGACATAGCCGACTACGAAGTAAAGCTAACCTGCCCCGAAAACCTTGTTGTCGCCTCGACGGGCGTATGCAAAAGCGAGGGCGCAGAAGGCGGGAGGAAAACCCTGATATTGGAAGCAACCTCTGTAAGGGACTTCGCCATAGCCGCGTCTAAGGACTTCAAGGTTGCCGAGCGCGTGCAGGGCGGCAAGGTAGTAAAGTACTATTACACAGGCCTTGCGTCAAGGCAAACGGAGCTCGAAACGGCGGCAAAGGCGCTAGAAGCCTTCTCCGAGGCGTTCGGGGGCTACCCCTATCCCGCCTTTACGGTAGTCGAGGCCGAATTTTACTACGGCAGCGCGGGGTTCGGCAACCTCGCCATAATCTCCAAATCCTCTTCCGACAAAAAAAAGGCAATAGTTTTGGAAACCGCCGCCCAATGGTTCGGGGGCATAGTGGGAAGCGACCAGGTTAACTCCTGCTGGCAGCACGGGGCGCTCTCCGCCTTCCTTTCCAGATACCATTATTATCTTATAGGCGACAAACCGGAATACGAGAGGCAAAGGGGGCTGGATAAGTCCGAATACACAGGCTTCCAGGCGGCGCGGCAAAAGGATAAGCCCGAGTACGATTACTCCATAAATAAAAATGTCTACAAATACGCCACCAATTACGAGTATTGGATGCTTATATATAAAAAGGGCGGGCTTATGTTCGACGCCTGCCTCGATGTCCTCGGCAAAGACAAAATGAACAAAGCCTTAAAAACCTATGTCGAGGCGTTCGCCTTCAAAAACCCAAATCCCGCCGAAATGCTCGGGGTTTTCGACAAGGCCTCTAAGCAAAGCGTAAGCCGCGTTATAGAGCCCTGGCTTACCGGCAACATAGTGATAGCGGGTATTATGGAAACCCCGGCGGAAACGGTAAGCTAGCCTGTCAAGGGCTCCGCGGGTTCGCTTGTAAGCGGCCTTACTTTAAGGGCAAGGCCCGGTGAAGCCCTCGTCCCGTCTTTACTTTTATTTTGTCCTTAGATATAAAGCACGAAAATTTTCCTGCAAAGAATTTGACGGTTTGGTCCCCTTCGCTTGTTACGATTATAATTCAGAACATCCTTAACGCGAACGAAGTTCGCTCTTCACGGGCGTATGCCCAACTTTTACATCAAGGTTTGTTATTGACATCTCTAATTGTATTATATATAATAGTAGCGTATAAAGGTGTCTTGCGGGGCATTATCGGAGATAGTATGAACAAACTGCGCAGAGCTCTCACAATTCTTTTGGTTATAATCGCGGCTTCGGCGACGGTTCTTGCCGTGCTGTCTCAGACGGCATGGGCGCAAACCATACTGGCGCCGCACAACGAGGAAGCCCCCACTTACAATGTTACTTTCGACGCCAACGGCGGCACGGTCAGGCTTACGCCTCAAAGCACACCCAAAGACAAAGAACTGGTTAACGCCAGCGTTATAGAAACCTCGCCCATAGCCGAAAAAGCGGGCATGGTATTCATGGGCTGGTATTTCAACAGTAACGGCACGGGCGACAAGATTGTTTTCCCCTTCTATCCCACAGGCGCAGTCACCCTTTACGCCCATTATGTAAGCGACCCCGGCGACACCGTGCTTGTAAGCTCGGCCCAGGACCTTTACGATATCCGCTACAACCTTAAGAAAAACTACCTCCTCACAAGGGATATAGACCTCGGCGGCGAGAACTGGCGCCCCATCGGCTACATGGACATTGTGGACGCCGACGGCAAGCAACGCAGATACGATGTGCCGTTTGAGGGCAGCTTCGACGGCAACGGGCACCGCATCTATAACTTTAAAATAGAATTGGATGAGGATTCCGAAGGCCTCGAGGCAAACTTCTTAAGCAAAGGGCTTTTTGCCGTACTAGACAGCGGAGCGACAATCAAAAACCTCACGGTAAGCGACTTTACCGTTAACATAAACGGCAGCATTTCCAAGTTCTATATAGGCGGCATAGCCGGCAAGGTTTTCGACGGCACCATCTCCAACTGCAAGGTTATGGGCAATTTCATAAACCCCAAGAGCGTCTATGAAGGCGACATCTGGGACGACTTCTTCGGAAGCTACGACACCCCCACTTCCAACACCTATATAGGCGGTATCGCAGGCCTTATCGGCGCTTCGGGCAGGTCTTCCGCCGAGGACGAAAACACCGAAACCACCGAAGCCGTAAGCTATGTTACCAATTGCTCCTTCCAGGGCACGATAATCTCCGAATCGGTTGCCGCCAATGTATATGTGGGCGGGCTTGTGGGCTTCAACCGCACGGGCGAAATCTCCGGCTGCTACGCCTCGGCGGATGTCAAAGGGCGCTACGCGGGCGGCCTGTTAGGATATAACGACTCTCTTGTAACCCGCAGTTTCGCAACAGGCAAAGTCACGGGCAGCCTCGCTTATCCCGCGATCGGGGGCGGGCTTATAGCCTACAACGACATAAACGGCAATGTTACCCGCTGCTACTCGGCGGGCACGGTATCCGCGAGGACGGCGGGCGGCCTTATAGGCGTAAATATGTTCAGTTTCCTCACGGCTGAGGGCGGCATCGCCAACTGCTACTCTACCTCGGCCGTCACGGCTTCCGAATACGGCGGCGGGCTTCTCGGGCGCACCGAGGCCATAGTCCCCGTAAACGGCATTATAGACTACGCCAACGGCATATACATCCGCGAAAACGGCCTGTTCACCAACCTTTACTACATCCGCCATTGCATGAGCTTCGGCGATGTAAGCGTAACGGTTAAGGATGTCTACTATGTAGAGGACGACGACAAACCCCAAGGCACAAACGGCGTGTACCACTCGGTATTCGCGGGCGGCCTTATAGGGCACGCGTCCGAGCCGTTTATAGCCAGTTGTATCGCTTTCGGCGATGTGCTGGCCAAATCCGAGCGCCCCATAAGCTCGGGCGACGAGTTTGTATACAACTCGGTTTACGCCAATAACCTCATAGGGCACAGCACCAATCAGTATATAGCGGGCACAAGCGGCAACGCCCGCAAGAGCGCCTTCCGCAATGTGTTCGCCATACAAGGGCAGTCGGTTGTACGCAACATCGAAGAAAATTACTCCGACTTCAACTCGGTACCCAATATCTCCTACACCAACGCCAATTCGCAAACCTACCTCACCAACCCCGACGGGCTCGCGTTCGACAGCGCCATCTGGAACCTTGCCTCTCTGGATATAGCAAACGGCGTCTACCCCACCTTCAGATAGCGCTTCATAAAAATGTATAAAGCTAATGTAAAAATAAATCAAAAAGATTACCTCGCTTGCAACCTCTACTATTTGCGCAAATATCTGGGCATAAAAGAAATAGTTTTGGTCGCGCTTTTATTTGTGTCCAGTTTCGCGGTGTTCTTCCTGACGGGCAAATATTTATTCCTCATCCTTAGCGGCGTTGTGGTGCTGCTGTTTTTGGGCGCCTTGGCGTTCTACCAATACACCACAATAAGGGGCTATAAGCTGGAGTTCACCGACAGGGGCGCCACGCATTGGGAACTTTCCTTCGACGAGCTTGGCATCGTCGCCGACACCTTCGAGCGGGGCGGCGAAGAAAAATACACCCACAAATGCCTGTACGCCGAACTCGAAAAGGTGGCAATCCTTAAGGATAAGGTTTATATCTATGTGGGCTCGGCGGTGTGCTACTATGTAACGCACGACTCGTTAACCCAAGGCAACTTTGTGGAGTTTTGCGAATTCCTGAAAGAAAAGATCCCCGCCGAAAAATTCAAAATGCGCACAAAAAGAAAGTACTTCCCCTATGGCAGGTAATAAGGAGGCGAAGATGAACGATTTAATTAAAATCCGCGGCAGGATAAAAGACCTGAGGGAGTTTTCGGACTACTCCTTAGAGGATTTCGCGGCAAAGCTAAACATGAGCGCCAAAGAATACGAAGACTACGAAAACGGCACAAAAGATATCCCGATAGGGCTATTATATAACATAGCGACCGCCCTGCAGATAGACCCCTCGGTAATCCTTTTCGGGCAAAGCCCCACCAAAAGGTATGTTTCGGTAGTCTACGCAGGCAAAGGCACCGAAATCGAAAGGTTTAAGGGCTACTCCTTCCTGTCGCTTAACAGCGACTTTATCGACCCCAACCTCGAGCCAATGCTCGTCACAATCAAGGAAGGCGTCACCCCCGAACTTGTCCAACACAAGGGGCAGGAGTTCAACTATGTCCTCGAAGGCTCCCTACGCGTTATCGTGGGCGAAAAGGAATACTACCTTAAAACCGGCGACAGCATCTATTTCGACGCTACCCTCCCCCACGCCCAGATCGCTATGGAAAAGGAAGCCCGCTTCCTTACCGTAATACAGAAATAGCGTTAAATTTAATGAATATTAAAGTATAAAGAGCGCCTTTGCGGCGCTCTTTGGTTTATCCGATGCAGAATCTTATCGGAAGAAAAAGCCGCTTGTTAAGCGGCATACCTTCTTTGGGCTAAAATACGCCAAGCATAGCTTGGCAATGAATATTTAAGCGTCAAACTTCTCGCCGTTTTTTACTTTGTCTAAAAACTCATAAACTGCCTTAAGGGTATCCTTGCTGGCCTTTGTCCAGTAGTTGAAGTGGTAGCAATGGTTGTCCGTTATCTTTGTGGAGTGGGCCTCGAAACAAGGCACGCCCGCCTCTTTAAGCAGCTTATAAAGGCGCTGGCCCTGCCCCGGGCAGAATATATCTTTCTCGGAGTAGGAGAGAAATACGGGGCACCAGTCTTTGTTTACATAGTTGGTGGGATTGATTTGCCTGAAGTACTTGTAGCCCGAAATGTCGGAGTAGTCCTTCTTGAATTTGGAGCCCGTAACCGATTCGACAACGCTTCTCACAAAGCCGAAGGGCATCTTGAGATCGGTATATGCCACCATATCGTAGGTGCCGCACAGGCAGACAATACCCGCGGGTTTTACCTCTGCATCGGGAAGCCCGAGGTCTTTCCTTAAGCTTTCGTCCGCTATGCAAGCCATAGTCATCGCCGAGGCGTAGCCGCCCGCCGAGTCGCCCGTTATTACGAGGCGGGAAAGGTCAAGGTTATACTTTTCGGCAAGCGAGGGGAGGAAGTTCAGGAGCTTGAAGATGTCGTGCATGAAAGCGGGGAAGGGGTAGGCGGGGCAAAGCCTGTAATTGGCGTTTACCACAAACCAGCCCTTGTCGGCGTACATCTCGCAAATCGACCGCCTGTGCCTTTTGTCACCCTTTACAAACCCGCCGCCGTGGATGTTAATCAGCACGGGCTGTTTGTCGGCGCTTTCTTTGAAGATTAAATCGGCCTTGCAAAGGGAGTATCTGTCGTCGTAGCTGACATCCTTTTCTATCTTGACACCCTTAACCTTTATGTAATTTTGAAGGGGATGGAAAAGGATGTCTATTGCTTTGAATAATGCTTCAGATCTGTTCATAAAGCCATCTCCTGCAAAAATAGTTCCCGACTATTATAGCACAAAAGGCTTGTTTGTGTGATAAGTTTTTGCTTTTTTGTGACCGGTTATCTTCTTCTGGACGCGCTTCCCTTCACGATAAGGAACACACAAATTATTGCCGCAATCGCAACGGCCACGCCGATTACCGTGGTTAGGGTGGACCTGGATTGCATGGGCGCCACGAAGGATACCGTGGCAGAGGAGGAGATTTCGAAACTTACGAAACCGTTGGCGTCCGGCGAAAGGTTGAGGACGCGGGTTACCTCGCCTTCGGTTATGAGAAGCTTGACGCTTCCTTTGCCCATAAGGGCGTCGGGGACTTTAACTTTAATGATCGTTGCCATCGCCTCGCCGCCGAAATCTATCGAGTAAGAGTCAGAAAGGGTTTCGGTACGGGTAAGGTATTGGGCGTATTCGCCTTCGCGTTCGGTAAGCGCTATCTTTAGGCCGGAAGCGTCGCCGAAGCCCTGCTGCCTGTAAACTATGATATTCTCGCCCGTTATGGCGGTAGGCTTAATGACTATCGTCACCGTGACGGGGTCGGGGGAGTAGTGGATATCCGTTTCGCCCGCCGTAAGGGTTACCCTGTAGGTGCCGGCCTCGGCAAAGGAGTTCTCCACCGCCTGCCCGTTTATTCGGTACTGTATCGCGGCGTGGGTGTTGGCGGCTGCCGCTATGTGGTAGGGCTTGCCCGTGTACGCCATCTCTATGTAATCATGAGCTACCGTGATTACAGGCTTGATCTTTTTGATTTCGTAATATGAGGCTATGAAGGTTACCTCGTAGTTTTGGTTTGTGTAGCTTGCCGTAAGCCCGTAGTAGCCTATCATCAGGCTTTGGGATACCCTCTCTATCGTTACTCCCGGGTCGTCGCCCGCTACAAGGCTCCCCGAGGTTACGGTATACGCCTTGCTGTTTATAATTACCGGCGCGCCGTACTCGGAGGATTGCGGCTTAAGGGTTACGGTTATCGGCCTGCGCCCTACAACGCAGACGGCGCTTACGAACTGTATGTCGTAATCGGGGTTGTTGGCGTTGGTGAGTGTCCCCTGCGTTATATTGTATACTCCTGCGTTTGGGCCGGGGATGCCGGGAGTGCCTGTGAGGCTGTCGCCCTCCAGAAGCCCGATTACGGTGTACCCGAAGTCCGGGGTGTCGCCGTAGGTGAAGGTGAGTGGTATGGCCTCTACGGTTACGGGGCGCCGCTCTATCGTGTAGCTCCCCTGCACAAAGCTGATTGCGTAGTTGGAGTTATGAAGGGTGCCCGCCCTGATGGCGTAGACGCCCGCCGCGCGCCCGCTGTCCCTTATGAGAGCGCCCTGCAGGATATCCTGCCCGATTAGGCTTCCCTCCGTTATCTGATATGTTAGCGGAACATCGTTGTCGCCGTACACTATGCTCTTGTCGTCGGCTTTTACCGTTACTGGCCTTGGGGCTATCGTGTAGGTGCCGATGTTGAACCTTATGATGTAGTTGGGATTTAATGTCGGATCTGTGAGGCTGCCGCCTAAGATTGTGTAGCTTCTTACAAGGTTGCCCCTCTCCCTCTCTAACTCGCCCGCTAAGCTGTCGCCCTCGGCAAGGCTTCCCGAGGTGATGGTGTAGGTTAAGGGCTTAGCTTCGTCGCCGTAAATCTGCGTCTGGTTGTCGGCGGTTACGGTTATCGGCCTTTTGTCTATGTAGTACCTTGCGCCCACAAAGGTTATCCTGTAATTGGGGTTGTTTTCGTCGGTAAGCGTGCCTTGGGTTATGGCGTAGCCCTCGGCGCGGTAGTTATTGCCCTCTTCTCTCGCAAGAGCCCCGATTAATTCGCCTTTAAGAATGCCTTCTGTCAGATAGGTTAAGGGCTGCCCTGGGTCGCCGTAGACCTGGCGCTTTTCGTTGGCGGTTACCGTTATCCGCTTGCGGTAGATTATGTATTTGGCGGGGATAAACTCTATCTCGTAGTTGGGGTTACCGAGGGTGCCGAGGCAGATATCGTATCCCTCTTCGTTAGCGGCGTCGCCCGCCTGCCTGGTTAGCGCGCCCGAAAGGGTGTCGTTGTAGAAAAGCCCGGGAGTAAGCGTGTAGGTTAGAGGTACATCCTCGTCGCCGTAGGTTATGCTCTTGGGTTCGGCGGTGACGGTTATCCTTGCCTTTACTATCGTGTAAACAGCGGGAATGAAGGTGATCTCGTAGTTAATGTTGTTCAAAGAGCCCTGCCTTATGGCGTACTCGCCGACAACGATGCCGGGCTCGCGGATTATCGCTCCCGTAAAGGTGTCGCCGCCTATTAGGCTTCCTTCCGTGATTTCATATTCGAGCGGGGTTTCGGCGGCGCCGTAGGGCTGCGTCTTATCCTTGGCCTGAATTGTTACAGGCCTTTTCTTTATTGTATATACGCCCTCTATGAATGTGATGTTGTAATTGGGATTCCTTAAATTGTCCACCGTGCCCTGAAGGATACGGTAGCCGCCCTCCCTGTAGGTGTTGCCTTCTTCCCTGGCAAGGCTTCCGTTGAGTGAGGTTTCGCCGTAGGCAAGTTCGGTGAAGCCGAACTCCAACGGAGCGTCGGTGTCGCCGTAGATGTGGAAGGCATCCCTTGCCGTTACCGTGACATCCTTGCGGAGTATGACAAACTTTCTCAACCCCGCCCCCGCGGCTATGGTAGCCGTGTAATTGTTGTCGCTTACGGATATTATGGCGCTGATGTCGTACTCGCCCGCGCTTTGGGTTTCGGGGTTGGACCTTGTAAAGGTTACCGTGAAGGTTTCGCCGCTCACCCCGTTTGCCGTCTGGATAAGCTCGGGGTCGTCCTCTCCGTATCCCTTGGTAAAGAGGCTTGGGGTTACTGCTATGTTGCACTTTCTGATTGTGTAAACCGCGCCGTAGTAGGTTATCAGGTAGTCGGGGTTATTCTCGTCGGTTATGCTGCCTTGAAGTATGGCGTAGCCTTCCTCCCTCCAATCCCTGCCTTCTTCTTTTATAAGCGAGCCGATAAGGGTATCGCCCGCCACAAGGTTAACGGCGGTGTATGTTAACGGCACATCCACATCGCCGTAAACTATGCTCTTGCTGTCGGCTCTTACTTCTATGGGGCGCTTATGAATGGTGTAGGTGGCGCCGTAGTAGGTTATGTCGTAGTCGGGGTTGTTGGCGTTGTTGAGGGTGCCTTGGAGTATGGCGTATCCCTCTTCCCTCCAATGCACGCCTTCTTCCCTGGCAAGGGAGCCCTTGAGCGGCATGGTGGTTATGGCATTCTCGGCGGTGTAGGGAAGGTTGGAGCCTTCTTCGCCGTAGGTGTGCCCCGAGGGCAAAGCCCTGACAATTACGGGGCGCTTGTGAACCGTGTAGGTTGCCCCTATGTAGGTTATGTCGTAGTCGGGGTTATTCTCGTTGGTTATGCTGCCTTGAAGTATGGCGTAGCCGCCTTCTCTCCAGAAAGAGCCCGCCTCCCTTGTAAGGGCGCCAATCAGAACATCGCCCGAAACAAGGTTGACGGCATCGTAATTCAAGGGCGCGTCGGCGTCGCCGAATATGTGCCCCGCGGCTATGGCGGTTACCGTTATCGGCCGCCTGTTGATTATGTACTTATCCGCTTCCGCCCCTTCGGGGATGTATACCGAGTAGTTGGTATCGTCCGCGCTTACGCTTATCAGGGGGTAGGTACCCGCCCTGGACACTCCGCCGGCGGAGAAAGTTACCTCCACCTGCTCGCCCGGTATGCCGTCCACCACCTGCGCAAACGCAGGGTCGGGGTCGCCGTAAGTTTTGGTATACACTTCGGGATATACGGCTAAAGAGCGCTTGTATATCCTGTAGGTGCCGTTTACGAAGGTTATCCGGTAATTGGGGTTGTTCGCGTCGGTTACGCTGCCTTGCGTTATGGCATAGCCCTCGGGCCTGTATGCGTCGCCCGCTTCCCTCTCGGGGGTGCCTTGTAATATGTCGCCCTCCGCTATGTCGCCGCTGTCGAAGCACAAGGGTGCTTCGGGGTCGCCGTAGGTGTGCCCCGTGTCTATCGCCGTAACCGTTATCGGGCGGCGGTAGATTGTGTAGGTGTTGCCCACAAAGGTTATCGCATAGTTGGGATTATTCTCGTCGGTTACGCTGCCTTGCAGAATGGCATAGCTTCCCGCGTTCCTGCCCGCCTCTCGGGTAAGGCTGCCCAAAACGGTATAGCCCGAAGGCAGGTTATTAACGGTAAAGGTTAGCGTAGCGTCCGCTTCGCCGTAGATATGCCCCGCGGGGTTCGCGACTACCGTGATATCACGCCTTCTTATCTCAAACTTGTCCTTGCCCGAATCGCCCTCTATATAAGCCGCGTAATTGCCGTTCAAAGAGGCCGCTCCTATAATGTCGTACAAACCCGCGTCCTCTCCCGATTGACGGACGAAAGCTATCGTGATAGCCTCGCCGTAAATTCCTGTAGCCTCGGCGGTCATAAGCAGGTCGCTGTCGCCGTACACCTTGAAATACGCGCTCGCGGGCACAGTTACGCCTATGCTTGCCTTTGCGATTATGTAGATTCCTTCGACATAAGTAATCGAGTAATTCGGATTGTTGTCGTTAGTAAGCGTGCCTTGTGTTATGGGATACTGACCCGCCGCCTGCATGACATCGCAGGAAAGCTCACCCAAAAGGGTATCGCCCTCGACAACAGAGCCCGATGTTATTTGATATGTATATTCAATTTCAAGAGGATCGCCGAAAATCCTGTTAACTCCGTCGGCGGTTACGGTTATAGGGCGTTTATTTATTATAAATTTACCGTCCGCCCCGCCCTCTGCAAAAGATATGGTGTAGTTTTGCTGTGCTTCTGCAAAGCCTACGGTAAGAAGGTCATAGCTTCCCGCGCTCTCACCCGGCTCTCTGGTATAAACCGCGGTAACGGTTTCGCCACCTACGCCCGTAAGAATTACTTCGGTTAGCGCAGGGTCGGGATTGCCGTAAATCTTGGCAAAAGCGTTAGGATTTGCTTTGATTTCGAGCTTATTTATGACATAATCCGCGCCCGTGTAGATGATATCGTAATTGGGATTGTTTGCGTTGTTTAGCGTCCCTTGAAGTATGGGGTAAGAACCCGCGCTCTGTTCAAGTGATGGGCAGAAAAGCGCGCCCGAAAGGATATCGCCGTTTATGAGGTCGTCCGAACGGATATAAGGGAACACCGTAAGCAAAGCCTCGCCGTAAACCCTATATAAGGGCATAGCTGTTATATAGATACTCTTTCTGGATATCACATAATCGGCGCCGATATAAATTATGTTGTAGTTTTTGTTGTTTTCGTTGGTAACCGTGCCCGCTGTTATGGGGTAGACTCCCGCCTTTTGCTGTAAAGACGGGCAGGACAGTTCGCCTTCCAAAGCGGTGTCTCCGTTTACAAAGCCGGTTGCCGTATAGGTGTAGCGGGTTCTCAGCGGGTCGCCGTAGACGGTGCTAATGCCGTTTACCTCTACCGTGATGTCCTTGCGCTGAACGGTGTAATAATTTAACTGGAAGATTATATTGTAGTTGGGATTGTTTTCGTTTATGATTGTGCCCGCCGTTATGGGGTACAGCCCTGCCTCCTGTTTGAGGTCGGGACAGGCAAGGGCGCCATAAAGGGTATCCTCTCCTACAAGGTCGTTCGAGGTGGTGTAGGGTAATGGAGTAACGAACTGGTCACCATAGGTGCGCACCACCGCCGAGGCGTATACATAGATATCCCTGCGGATTACATTAAGGTTCAAAGTGCCGCTCATTATGGGATCGCTTACAAAGCCGTCGAGGTGCGCCCTCATTGTTACCCTGAAAGAGAATATCCCCGTCGCGCTTGTCTTATAAGCATAGCTTATGGCATTAGCCGAGGGGATATCCGAAAATGATGAAGCTCCCGAAGGCTGTATTTGCCATTGATAGGAGTAGGTTACGGAGGAGTTGGTATGATACGGAACTACCGTAAGCGTCTTTGTGTCGCCGTAAGTCGAAGTTGCCGACGATGGCAGCGATGCCGTGGGCGCATTGAGGGTAAGTTTGACATAATACGCCTTGTTGCCTCTGGATCCTTTGGGTATTGAGGTGCTTGCGGGCGAAATAAAGCCCGCGTCGTTATAGAAGCCGCCGAAGGTAAAACCGTCACGATTTATGTTTTGAAGCGTTATCACGGGGGTTTCGACATTGTAGCCTGACGGATTAGGGTTGGTGAATCCCGCCGTCACATTGTGATAGGTGATGGTATAAACAGTCCTGTCGAACTGATAGGTCGCTTGTGTTTCGCTGTAATTGTTAACCTTGTCGTAGGCTCGGACAGTAAGGGTTTTAGACTCGGTGCCCGATGTAAGAGCCGAGGACAAAACAACCGAATTTCCCGCCGTCCATGAGCCGTCACCGATACGGTACTCGAAGCGGGAGAATCCTACGCCCGAATCCGCTCCGCCCGAGAAATCCACTCTTACCGAATCATAATAATATCCCGACGAAGCTGACCTATCGGGAGTGAGAGTGGGTGCCGAAGGCGGGGTTTCGTCTAGCTGAATCGCGGTAAGCACGGCGCAACCGTTGCCTGCCCTGCCTCCCGTCGTCATGTTAGCGTCAAAAAAGGTATAACCCGAAAAATGGGTGCTCGTACCCGTGTGCGCGCCGTATTGGTTGACGGCGTCGCAGCCGGGATATCCCGAAATAAAGGAGGAACCGCCGCCCGCGCCCGCATGCCATACCGAACCGCCGCCGCCGTAATAGCCGCCGCCTCCGCCGCCGCCCACATGTCCGTCGTCATTTATTCCGCTGTTGCCGCCTTGCCCGAATGAGCCGTTTTGGGCGGGTGTTTTGTTTGTGCTTCCCGCTCCGCCGAAGGTCTGGCCTCCGCCTCCGCCCGCATAGCTTACAGCCGTAGAGGGATGATAGTTGCCTTCGCCGCCCGTAAGCCCGCCGCCGTTGCCGTAAGCGGAACCCTGTGTGCTGGCGTTATCGTTGTGGCCTCCTCCGCCGCCCGCGACCATAATTCTGTTTATCAAGGCGGTGCCGCCCACGCGAACATCGGTTGCTCCTCCGCCGCCTCCGCCGTCGTTTGAAGTAGTCCCAATGCCGTTTCCGCCGCCGTTAAATCCTCCGGTATCGGTGCCCGCGCCAGCCTTGCCCGCGCCGCCCACATAGAAATAAAGAGTGGTGCCGCTTTGAAGATAAATCTTGCCCGTTGTCATGCCGCCGGTGCCCCAGCCCGCCGAAATATTGCTGTTGCCGCCCGAAGCACCGTAAAGGGTTATCTGATAAAGCCCGGATTGGGTAACCGTATAAGCCTGCGCGTAGCCGTTATAGGTGAAAGCTATTTCTTTGGTGTATTGGAACTCCTGAGCCGTGAGGTGCTCGAAAACCGCTCTGCCGTTGCCAGTGTTGCCGCCTTGGGTCATCGAGGCGCTTGTAAACACATAGCCTGAGTAATGTTTGGGCTGGCCCGTAAGAATGCCATTTACATCCATGGCATTGCAGCCGTTGTATCCCGATATAAACGAGGAGCCGCCGCCCGCGCCGGCGTGCCATACAGAACCGCCGCCGCCGAAGTATCCGCCTCCGCCTCCTCCGCCCGCATGCCCGTCGGAATTTACGCCGCCGTCTCCGCCCTTGCCGAAGCTTCCGTTCTGAGCGGGGGTCGCGTTGGTGCTTCCCGCGCCGCCCGAGGCCTGACCGCCGCCTTTGCCTGTATAACTTTCTGCGGTGGCGGGATGGTAGTTGCCGTTACCGCCGTTAAGCCCGCCACCGTTTCCATACGAGGAACCTTGAGTGCTGGCGCTGTCGTTGTGCCCGCCGCCCCCGCCGGCTACCATTATGCGGTCGTATAACGAAATCCCGCCTACGCGTATATCCGTGGCGCCTCCTCCGCCGCCTCCTCCGCCAGTGCCGCCGCCATTGTATCCTCCGGCGTTAGCCCCGCCCGCGCCGCCAACATAGACATAAACAAGGGTTTCGGCAGGAAAGAAAGTTACGCCCGTTACCGAACCGCCCGAACCCCAGCCTGTGGCTACATAGCCCGCCGCGGCTCCGTATAGGGTTACCCTGTAATATCCCGCAAGGGGTATTTTATATGCGTAAAGCCCGCCTGTATAATCTATCTGCTGCGTAAAGCCCGCTTGAGGTTGAGTGCTTGTAAGAGTAATGACAGCTTTGCCGTTGCCCGCGGGAGCTCCGCCGGTCACCATAGAGCCGTTTGTGAAGACATAGCCGGAGAAATGCACACTCGAGCCCGTATGCCTGCCGCTTCTCGTAACCGCGTCGCAACCTTCATATCCCGAAATAAACGAAGAGCCTCCGCCCGCGCCCGCGTGCCACGCCGAACCGCCGCCGCCATAATAGCCGCCGCCTCCGCCGCCGCCACTGTGGCCGTCATTATTGAAACCGCCGTTGCCGCCTTGCCCGAAAGAACCCGAAGTACTGCCCGAAGCATTACTGTTGGTTCCTAAGGCCCCGCCCGCGGTTTGGCTTGCTCCTTTACCCGTGTTTGAGATGTTAACGGTGCCGTGGTCGTAGCAGTTGCCGTTGCCGCCAGTGAGGCCGCCGCCATTGCCTCCGCCGTAAATTACGGTTGAGTTTACATCGTTGTGACCGCCTCCGCCGCCCGCGACCATTATTCTGTCTACTAAAGAGGTGCCGCCTACTCTTATGTCGGTTGCGCCACCGCCCCCGCCGCCGGCGAATGTGCCGGTTGCATTGCCGCCACCGTTGTATCCGCCCGAATCAGACCCGACGCCCTCTTTACCCACGCCACCCACGAATATGTATAAAACATCGCCTGCTTTAAGATAAATGGTGCCTGCAACCTTGCCACCCCGGCCGTAGCCCGCGGCTGTGTTGCTGTTGCCTCCGGACGCACCATATAATTCAATATTGTAGTATCCCGTGACCGAAACGGTAAAGGTCTGCATGCCTCCCGTAAAATTGAAGGTTTCGCTTTGCCCTACCTGTGTAATCGCGGCCTCGGCCTTACCGCCTAAGCTCACGAAAGAAAAAACAGCCATCAATAAGATGAAGAATACGATTAAAAAACCAAACGAAAAATGTCTTGTTCCTTTAAGCCTACCCTTTTTCATTAAGCCCTCCCTTTGCCG